>RCUH01002472.1_pt1 | contig 10667 bp, 11 predicted proteins | sample 2166191 | NCBI WGS metagenome assembly RCUH01 (sample SAMN09932848, study PRJNA488358) | compost metagenome | feature: garden; material: soil; isolation source: compost soil in an enriched community after 214 h of incubation | place: Germany: Experimental Botanical Garden Goettingen | collected...
TGCAGGGCCCGTGGTACATCCGCTTCCTGCAAGTGGTGCTGGCCGCCGATCCGGATATCCGCAAGGAAACCTGGAATGGCTACAGCTACCAGATCCTGTTGACGCCCGAGGCGATGGTCTGGGGCATGAGCGGCGCGTTGCTGCTGTCGTTCGGGATCGAGTGCCTGTTCCGTCTGATCGACTGGGTGGTGCTGGGCGGCAAGCGTCTGCGCCAGAGCCGGCCGATCGAAGAGCGGGATTTACGCGGCTTGTAACACCGGCGAACGTCAAGGAGCCGGCAAGCCGGCTCCTTGCTTGATTACCAATCGATCGAATAGGTCATGCTCAAGGTACGGCCTTCGGCGTTGGGGAATGGCGCTCTGGCGTTGGCCTGGGCGAACAGGTTGACGTACGTGCGGTCGGTCAGGTTGTACACCCCGCCTTCCAGGCGACCGACCGGCAAGTACACGGAGCCGAGCAGGTCCACCAGCGTATAGCCTTCGATGTCGCGCCCGTTGTTGTCCTTGGCGGCAGCGTCGTAACTGGACAGGTGCATGCCTTGCAGGCGCAGGGTGTAGTCGTCTTCGGCGTAGCCGACGAACAGCGTGGTTTTGGCCGGTGAAATGCGTGTCGCCGGCAGATCGATCCATTTCCCGTTCTGCTGGGTCTCGCCTTTGGCCCAGGCATAGGTGCCACCCACCGACCAGTGATCGGTCGCGAGGTAGGTCAGGCTGTTTTCGATGCCGCGAACCCGCTCCTTTTGGTTGATCAGACGCAAGACACGGTCATTGGCATCGTAGAACTGAGTCACGTCCGAGGTGTTTTCATAGACGGTGACGTCGGCCTGCCACCGGTCCCAGTCACCGCGCCAGCCCAGCTCGTAGCTGTCGACCTTGATGGCCTGAGCGTTGAGGCTCTGGATGTCGAAGGTGCTGTTCACGTCACGCAAGAAGCGCTGGATGTCCGGCAGCGAAAAGCCCTGGCTGTAATTGGCGAAGACGTCCTGATGTTCGCTCAGGTGATAGACCGCGCCCAGGTTATAGAGCGTGGCATCGTATTTGAGGGTGTCGCCGGGCAGGATGGCACGTACGCCGGTCTGGACGATCTGACCGTAGGCGATGCTGTCGGAAACCTCGCTTTCGATCCATTCGCGGCGCACACCGCCACGCAAGGTCCAGTCACCGATGTCCCAGGACATCTGCCCGAACAGCGCCTTGGTGGTGGTTTCGATATCCGGGCCCATCTCGTAAGTGGTGCCAGTCTTGGTGTAGGTCAGCCCTTTGAGGGTGTATTGGTCACCGCGCTGGCGGGAGCGTTCGTGATCATAGTCGGCGCCCCAGACCAGGTTGCCCGTGGCGCTGCCGATGGCCGGCAACGGCGTGTCGATGGCCGCACGCAGGCCATACACATCCTGCACGCTGTTGTTGTCGGCGATCCCGGCCTTGCCCCGCGACAGGTCCGGGAAGAACAGCGCGTCGGCCCGGCGCCAGTAGCTTTCCAGTTGCAGGCCCTGACCGTAGAAGTCGTTGTCGGTGTAGTTGAGGTTGGCCGCCTGGTTATGGGTGTAGGGCTGGTCGTCGAGTTTCAGTCCTTTGACCGCCTCGGCCTCTTGCAGGTTTTTCGGGTTTTTTGTGTAGTCAGTGTCCTGCTGGTCCTTGTAGTCCTGCAGCGACAGGCTGAGTTTTTTATCGGCATCCAGTTCGTAACCGAAACGACCTTGCAGGTCATAGGTGTCGGTGTCCATGTTGCTGCCCTGGGACGTGTCCTGAGGGATGCGATTGCCATTGCCGTCGTACTGATCGTTGCGCTGGGTCAGGTCGGCGGACACGTACCAGTCCAGGGCATCCTTGCGCCCGGTCGCACTCTGAAAGGCCTCGTAGGCGAAACCCTTGCTGTTGAGGTTGTTGCCGCTGGTCAGGCCCAGTTTGCTGCTGTAGGCAAGGTCCTGACCCTGATTGCGCTTGGTGATGATGTTGATGATGCCGCCCGAAGCACCGGCGCCATAAATGCTGCTGGCGCCGGAAACCACCTCGATGCGTTCGATACTGGCCGGTGCGATGCTGTTGAGCTGGCGGAAGTTGTCACGCGTGGCGTTCTGCGACACGCCGTCGATCAACACCAGCATGTTGCGCCCGCGCAGGGTCTGGCCGAAGTTGCTCATCCCGCCGCTGGACGGCGCCAGGCCGGGAACCAGTTGCCCCAGAATGTCGGAGACCCGACGCCCGGCGCCACTCTGTTGGCGGATCTGTTGTTCGTCGATCACCTGGACCGAGCCTGGAATCGAGGCAATGGTCGCTTCGCTGCGCGTCGCGGAAACGACGGTGGCTTGCATGTTCAATGTGCCCGGTTGCTGGTCGGTGTCCTCGGCCCAGGCCTGGGTGCTGACGGAGCCGAGCAACGGAATCAACAGGGAAAGTTTGGTTCGGGTCATGAATTAGTCTTTTTTTAGTCGTGAGCCAGAAACTGTTACCCAGGCCCAGGGCAAAACCCTGCAGGCTTGGAGACACGGTGTTGGCGATCAGTGCATAGGCGAGGGGGAGCAGCGCTGTGCGGCGGGCTCCAGGGCATTGCTCAAATGGTCGGGGGTGATGCGGTGGGATTGCAAAGCCTGAGTGACGAGGGCTTCGCTCCGGTGTGAGAGCAGTTGCCGCTGTCTAGACGTGTAAGCGCGCATCAAGTCCGATTCCTTCTGGACGGTGGTTTAGCTGAATGCGCGCAGAGAATACATTTTCAAAATATTAATGCAAATGATAGTAATTGCTTCTTGCGTGGAGGGGCGCGCCTTTTCAGAGGCCGGCCAGGGGTTTGCTCAAAACCATGTAATGCTCGCCTACCTTCTGCGCATAGTGCTCCACCACGTGCTGACACAGCGTCACGATCTCTTCGACCATCTCTGCGCCGACCCGCCATGACACCACCACTTGCAAGTTGGGCGGGCGTTGGTCGATGGCCAGCAAGGTCAATTCCCCCCGCTCCAGTTCCTCGGCCACCAGCACCGGTGGCAATGCGCCGATGCCGAAACCGTCGCGCAACAAACGGGTTATGGCCGACACCGAATTCACGCAATTGAGTCGCGGTGTCATGACACCGTTGGCCTGCATCAGTGCCAGCACTTCCTGATGCGGATGGGAGTTTTTCGAATAAGTGATGATTCGCTCACGCGCCAGTTCGGCGACGTTCGTGTAATGGCGGTTGTAGATCGAGTTGCTGGCGACGATCCAGCCCATGGGGTGGCTGGCCAGTTCCAGGCTGCGCACGCTTTCCTGGCGCAGCAGGTCGGTTTGCAGGATCACGTCAAGAAAGCCTTTTTGCAGCTGATCGCAGAGGTTGAGCGAGGTATCGGCCACCAGCTCGATTTCCACCAGCGGGTAGTGATCGGTCATCTGCGCCACCAGCGGGCTGAGCCAGGTATGGATCACCGTGTCCATCACGCCGATGCGCACCCGTCCGGCCTTGCTCGAACGGGTCTCGATCGACTGCTTGAGTGCCTGCATGGTGTCCATCATCTGCTCGGCGTAATCGAGCACTTTGAGGCCTTCGGGCGTCAGGCTCACGCCGCGCGAATCCCGCAGAAACAGCTTCACCCCGAGCTCGCCTTCAAGCACTGCGATGCGGCTGGAAATCGAGGCCTGGGTGGTGAAGAGCTTGTCGGCGGTCAGGCGAAAACTCTTGAGTCGGGCGACCCAGACGAAGGTCTCGAGAAACTTCAGGTTCATGGGATAAAGATTTCTTATGTCTAAGGCGGGTTTTTATTAGTTGGACGCAGCAGGGGCGCGCGTCCAAAAATCGACGCATCCGGTTCCCACGATAGGCGTCGTCGGGGCTCAGAACAATACCAATAAAATCAGCGCGGAGATTTGCCATGAGTGCGCCCGACACCACCGCCATTCCGAAAGCCTCGGCCCGCCCGGGACCTTTCGACTGGTATCGCAACATCAATCAGCAGGAACGCCGCACCTTCTGGAGCTGCAAGATCGGCTATGGCCTGGACGGCATGGACACCCAGATGCTCAGCTTCGTGGTGCCGACCCTGATTGCCATGTGGGGCATCACCACCGGCCAGGCCGGGCTGATTCACACCAGCACGCTGATCGCTTCGGCCATCGGTGGCTGGGTGGCGGGGATTCTCTCCGACCGCATTGGTCGTGTGCGCACCTTGCAACTGACGGTGCTGTGGTTTGCCTTCTTCACCTTCCTCTGCGGCTTTGCCCAGAGCTACGAGCAACTGCTGATTGCACGGACCCTGATGGGCTTCGGTTTCGGCGGCGAGTGGACGGCCGGCGCGGTGCTGATTGGCGAAGTGATTCGTGCCCAGGACCGTGGCAAGGCTGTTGGCATGGTGCAATCCGGCTGGGCGCTGGGTTGGGGGCTGACGGCGATTCTGTATGCGCTGCTGTTCTCGGTATTGCCACCGGAAGACGCCTGGCGCGCGCTGTTCATCCTCGGCATCGTGCCGGCAGTCTTCGTGATATTCGTCCGCCGTCTGGTCAAGGACCCGGAAATCTATCGTGAAGCCAAGGCTAAACAGGAGCCGAGCAACCCGTCGAAGTTCTATGAGATCTTCGCCCCCGGCATGCTCTTCACCACGATTCGCGCTTCGTTGCTGACCACCGGCGCGCTGGGCGGTTACTACGCGATCACGTCCTGGCTACCGACGTTTCTGAAAAACGAGCGCGGTTTGAGCGTACTCGGCACTGGCGGTTATCTGGCGATGGTGATCATCGGGTCCTACGTCGGTTATGTCATCAGCGCCTATTTGACCGACATCCTCGGACGTAAAAAGAACTTCATCCTGTTCGCCGTCGGCTCGTTCACCATTGTCTTGCTGTACACGCAACTGCCGGTCAGCAACGGCGTGATGCTGTGGCTGGGCTTTCCGCTGGGCTTCTTCGCCTCGGGGATCTTCAGTGGCATGGGCGCATTCCTGACCGAATTGTTCCCTACACGCATTCGCGGTTCGGGCCAGGGTTTTTGCTACAACATCGGCCGGGCGCTGGCGGCGTTGTTCCCGCTGCTGATCGGCCTGCTCAGCCAGACCGTGCCGCTGAGTGTAGGCATCGGTGCCTTTGCGGCGGTTTCCTACGGCGTGGTGATCCTCGCGGCCCTGAGTTTGCCGGAAACCCGTGGCAAGCAACTCGACGCCCAGTAACTGATAACCTGCGGGGCTGTCTTATAGATATGTCCCGCAGCTGAAAAGAATAAAGCCTACAGGAGTGTTCAGTGTGAGCCGCCTGCTATTGAACTGCGACATCGGCGAGAGTTTCGGCAGCTGGACCATGGGTCTGGACGCGGAAATCATGCCCTTCATCGATTGCGCCAACATCGCCTGCGGTTTTCACGCCGGCGACCCGAGCATCATGCGCAAGACCGTCAGCCTGGCCCTCAGCCACGGTGTGCAAGTTGGCGCGCATCCGGCCTATCAGGACCTGGTGGGGTTCGGCCGTCGTTCCATGGCCTATGCCACCCAGGAACTTCAAGACATTCTGCATTACCAGATCGGCGCCCTCGACGGCATCTGCCGGGCCCAGGGCGGACGGGTCAGTTACGTCAAACCCCATGGCGCGATGTACAACGACATGATGGCCAACCCGGCACAACTGCGCGCGGTGCTGCAAGCGGTAGCGTCCTATGATCGCAACCTGCCGTTGATGTTGATGGCCACCCGCGACAACAGCGCCGCCCAACAACTGGGCGATGAATACGGCGTGACCCTGTGGTTCGAGGCCTTTGCCGACCGCGCTTACGACAGCGCTGGCAGGCTGGTGTCGCGACAACTGCCGGGAGCGGTGCATCACGATCCGGAAAAAATCATCGAGCAGGCGCTGACCATTGCCCGTGGCGATCCGCTCACCGCCAGCGACGGCAGCGCCCTGCATTTGCAGGCCAATACCCTGTGCGTGCACGGCGACAACGCCAGTTCGGTCGCTGCCGTGCAACGCATCCGTGAAGCCTTGAACCGGCAGTGCGCGTCATGAAGCTGCGGGTGGAAGTGGTGGCGCTGGATTGCCTGATGGTGCGCCTGTTCGATGAAATTGCCGAAACCAACATGCCGTGGATGCTGGCGGCCAGTGAAAGTCTGCGCACGGCATTCGCCGGGCATCTGATCGATCTGGTGCCGTCCTACACCACCTTGATGGTGCATTACGACTTGACCGCGCTGAGTCCCGCCCAGGCCCGGGAATTGATTGCCCAGGCACTGATCGACCTGTCGCCCAATGCGCGTACGCGTGGTACCTGCCATGTGTTGCCGGTGTGGTACGACTTGAGCGTCGGTCCGGAATTGAACCTGTTGTCGCAACGCAGCGGGTTGGCGGTGGAGGAGGTGATCCGTCGTCACTGCGAACATGAATATCAGGTGTTTGCACTTGGCTTTGCGCCGGGCTTCGCCTTCATGGGGCTGGTGGAAGAGGTGCTCGCCGCGCCGCGACTGGACACACCACGCAAGAAAGTCGCCGCCGGCAGTGTCGGCATCGCCGAACGGCAGACGGCGGCTTACCCGGTGGCGTCGCCGGGGGGCTGGAACCTGATCGGCCGCACGCCGGCCAAATTGTTCGATCGCCACCGTGACGGCTACAGCCTGATGCAACCCGGTGACACCGTACGGTTCGAAGCGGTCGGCCATGCCGAATTCATCAATCTGGGCGGTGACGATACGCCTCTGGAGGCCCAGGCATGAGCCGTCTGATGATTGAAGCGAGTACGGCGCTGTGCCTGTTGCAGGATGCCGGCCGATTCGGCGTGCGGCATCTGGGCGTGACCCAGGGTGGCGCGGCTGATTGGCGTTCGATGTCCTGGGCCAACTGGCTGTTGGGCAACGGACTGGATGCGCCGGTGATCGAAATCACCCTCGGCGGGTTCACTGTCGTTGCCGAGGATGATTGCGTGCTGGCCTTGGCCGGAGCGGATCTAGGTGCGCAGGTGGACGGCGAAGCGCTGGCGCCATGGCGCAGTTTCAGGCTGCACAAAGGCCAGCGTCTGCAATTCACCCGGCCGTTGCTCGGGGCCAGGGCTTATCTGGCGGCGCCGGGTGGGTTTGATGCACCGAAAGTGCTGGGCAGCAGCGCGACGGTGGTCCGTGAGGAACTGGGTGGCCTGGACGGAATGGGCCATGCGCTGGGTAAAGGCGCGTCCTTGAGCTACTCGGGGAGCTCGCTGGTATTGCTGCGCGAGTTGCCGAGCCAATGCGTGCCGGATTTCACCGGCGAGCCATTGCTGGATCTGGTGCTCGGTGCGCAGATTGGCGAGTTCAGCGGGCAGAGCCTGTTCGATGCGTTCAACAGCGTGTGGAGCCTCGACAGCCGAGCCGACCGGATGGGGATTCGCCTGTTGGGCACGGCGCTGCAGTACCAGGGCAAACCGATGATTTCCGAAGGTATCCCGCTGGGGGCTGTCCAGGTACCGCCCGACGGGCAGCCGATTGTGCTGCTCAATGATCGGCAGACCATTGGTGGTTATCCGCGATTGGGGGCGTTGACGCCGTTGGCACTGGCGCGATTGGCGCAATGCCTGCCGGGGGCGCAGGTGCGGTTGCGACCGGTGGTGCAGGATGTTGCCCATCGCGAACAAATCGAGTATTTGCGCCGCTTCAACAACAGCTAAAAGCATCGCGAGCAGGCTCGCTCCCACAGGGATCTTATGCACGACAAAGATCCAATGTGGGAGCGAGCCTGCTCGCGATGGCGTCAGACCAGACAATAAAAGTTATTTGGAAAGAAACCGCATCCCTTCCTCCAACCCCCGAAGGGTCAGCGGATACATCTGGTCCTCGATCAAATCCCGCACGATGTTGGTCGACGAGGTATAGCCCCAGGTGTCCTTCGGATACGGGTTGATCCAGATGAGCTTCTTGTACTTCTCCTTGAACCGCTGCATCCACACGTAACCGGCTTCTTCGTTCCAGTGCTCGACGCTACCGCCCGCCTGGGTGATTTCGTAGGGCGCCATGGCGGCGTCACCGATGAAGATCACTTTGTAGTCGGCGCCGTACTTGTGCAGCAGGTCCATGGTCGAGGTGCGCTCGGAGGTGCGGCGCATGTTGTTCTTCCACACCGATTCATAAATGAAGTTGTGGAAGTAGAAGTACTCCAGATGCTTGAACTCGGTCTTGCAGGCCGAGAACAGCTCCTCGCAAATCTTCACATGGGCGTCCATCGAGCCGCCGATGTCGAACAGCAGCAACAGCTTGACGGTGTTGCGCCGCTCCGGCCGCATCTGGATGTTCAGCAGGCCGGCATCCTTGGCGGTGTGGTCGATGGTGCCATCGATGTCCAGTTCTTCCGCCGCGCCCTGGCGGGCGAACTTGCGCAGGCGGCGCAGGGCGACCTTGATGTTGCGCGTGCCCAGTTCCACCGAATCGTCGAGGTTCTTGTATTCGCGCTGGTCCCAGACCTTGGCGGCCTTGCCCTGGCGCTTGCCGGCATCGCCGACCCGAATGCCTTCCGGGTTGAAACCGCCGGAACCGAACGGGCTGGTGCCACCGGTGCCGATCCACTTGTTGCCACCGGCGTGGCGTTCCTTCTGTTCTTCGAGGCGTTTCTTGAACTCTTCGATCAGCTTGTCGAGGCCGCCGAGCGACTGGATCGCCGCCCGCTCTTCGTCGGTCAGCGAACGCTCGAATTCCTTGCGCAGCCAGTCTTCGGGGATCAGCGCCTGCAGGTGATCGTCGAGCTTTTCCAGACCGTTGAAGTAGGCACCGAAGGCTCGGTCGAACTTGTCGAAATGCTTTTCGTCCTTCACCAGAATCGCCCGGGACAGGTAGTAAAACTCGTCCATGTCGGCGAAGGTCACGCGCTGTTTCAGCGCGTTGATCAGGTCCAGCAGCTCTCGCACCGAGACCGGCACCTTGGCTGCGCGCATTTCATTGAACAGGTTGAGCAACATGGCGTTGACCCTTATCGGCTGCCGCGACGGCTCATGAACGCCAGACGCTCCAGCAGTTGCACGTCCTGTTCGTTCTTCACCAAAGCGCCGGCCAGCGGCGGGATGGCCTTGGTCGGATCGCGCTCGCGCAGCACCGCTTCGCCGATGTTGTCGGCCATCAGCAGCTTCAGCCAGTCCACCAGCTCGGAGGTCGAAGGCTTCTTCTTCAGGCCCGGCACCTTGCGCACGTCGAAGAACACGTCCAGCGCTTCGCTGACCAGATCTTTCTTGATGTCCGGGTAATGCACGTCGACGATCCGCTGCATCGTGACGCGATCCGGGAAGGCGATGTAGTGGAAGAAGCAGCGGCGCAGGAAGGCGTCCGGCAGCTCTTTTTCGTTGTTGGAGGTAATGATGATGATCGGCCGTTTTTTCGCCTTGATGGTCTCGTCGATCTCGTAAACGTAGAACTCCATCTTGTCGAGTTCTTGCAGCAGGTCGTTGGGGAACTCGATGTCAGCCTTGTCGATTTCGTCGATCAGCAGGATCACCCGCTCCTCGGACTCGAAAGCTTCCCAGAGCTTGCCTTTTTTCAGGTAGTTGCGAACGTCGTGGACCTTCTCCGTACCCAGCTGCGAATCGCGCAGGCGGCTGACCGCGTCGTACTCGTACAGGCCCTGGTGAGCCTTGGTGGTGGATTTGATGTGCCAGGTAATCAGCTTGGCGCCAAAGGATTCGGCCAGTTGCTCGGCGAGCATGGTCTTGCCGGTGCCCGGTTCGCCCTTGACCAGCAACGGCCGCTCCAGGGTGATGGCGGCGTTGACCGCCAGCTTCAGGTCATCGGTGGCGACGTAGGCCTGGGTGCCTTCGAACTTCATCTGCTAATCCTCGAACGGTAACGCCGACCTGAACGAGGCAGGGCGGGGGGGCGCAATAAAAGAGTCAGTCCCGACTATAACGCGCTGCCCGGTCGACTGTGAACGCAGACGGCTTATTCAGTCTCTGAATGGGGCGTCACATCTTGACTCAGTCTCGGCTGCTGGCCAGTATTGAGCTATCGCCATTTTGGCGATAGCTTGCCGGGCATGTCTACTAAATACCGATTTCGTGACACATACCGCATTCAGTTGCGCGAAAAGGATCATCCACCACCTCACGTTCATCTAACTGGTGGCGGGCTGGACGTCATGCTCAGCCTGGAAACCGTCGAGGTGATGGTAGGCAGGGCTCCACCCCTGATCATCAGGGAAGCACTGGATTGGGTCAGGGCCCATCAGGCGCAACTGCTCGAGGACTGGAAACGATGTTACCCATGAAACGACCACGACTGCTGACCGTACAGGCACTGCCGGAGTATCGCCTGGCGTTGACCTTTATTGACGGCCAGCAACTGACTCTCGACCTGAGCCGGGATTTGCTGGCCTTACCAGGCTTGCAACCACTGCAGGGACGCGCGTTCGATGGCGCGGCTCTGGCTGATGATGGCTGGTGCGTCGAGTGGCCTGAGCAGGACATCCAGATTGGTGCAGACACGTTGTACCTGGATGCGATCGCACAAAATGCCTGCGACGAAAATACCCGGATCTTCATCGACTGGCGCGCTCGCACCGGGCTGTCACTCACACAGGCCGCCGAGGCGCTGGGGGTCAGTACCCGCAGCATCAGTCGTTACAGCCGTGGCAAGGAAGCGGTGCCGCGGTCCCTGGCACTGGCCTGTCTTGGGTGGGATTTCTTGCAGTTGCAAGCGAACGCGCCGCGGGCGGCCGAGGAAACAGGCCGGTACATCGTCACGCGCAAAAGTTAGCCTGCATCCGGCTTGGGTCGTTCAT
>RCUH01002474.1_pt1 | contig 10660 bp, 12 predicted proteins | sample 2166191 | NCBI WGS metagenome assembly RCUH01 (sample SAMN09932848, study PRJNA488358) | compost metagenome | feature: garden; material: soil; isolation source: compost soil in an enriched community after 214 h of incubation | place: Germany: Experimental Botanical Garden Goettingen | collected...
GGGCCCCGTACTGGGAGCCTCATCTATGTGCTAGGGCTTTACGTGGCCCACTTCTACGGGTGTTCACTAGCGAGTCAATGGGACCGGCCACGCAGGTGAGTGTGTCGTCGGTCGTGGCATGTCTTGCACAAGCACATCAGGTTCGACAGGATGTTCCGGCCACCACGGGACAGCGGTACGATGTGATGCACTTCCTGCGCCTTAGCTGAGCACCCAGGAGACTGGCACTGGCCGCCACATCGACGGAGTGCCGCCTCTCGGAGTTCGTACCACGCACCGCGCTTCTCCTGGCCGCCCACGGTGTTGTAGGCACTCCAATTCATCCGGCGGTACGTACCGCCGTGTGCCTTCGGGGCACCGCGTGCCCGCTGCGCACCTCCAGAAGAACCTCGACTCATGACGCGTTCTCCGGGTCCAGCAAGGGAATGGCTTCGCGCTTGAAGGGGTTGGCCGACAACACCAGGGTTGTCCGCATCTCAGGACCCCAGGGCTTGCCATTCCGGTACCACGTCTGAATGTCCCGGTCCCAGTAGTTCCAGGCCTTCCAGCCTAGCTTGTACGCACCGTACTTACCAGCGACGTTCAGGTTCCAGTGACCATCCGACGATGTGGCAAACCACAGACGGAAGCCCTTGTTCTTCTCACCAGATGTGTTGATCCATTTCCGGATCGTCCACTTCTTGGTGTCCATCTCGATACCGAGCGGATAGTAGGAGAAGCTGTAGCCGCTATTCCTGTTGAGCCATCGCCACTGATACCATTTCCGTTTCCAGAACCCGGGCATCCGATCAGGTGTGTAGGTACCCTTGGGCACGAAGTACCCGCTGATCCACCCGGTATCCAGTGAAGCGTCGAACGTCTCAAACCAGCTGAGCCATCGAGGTAGGCGTTGCTCGTGGCCTTGCCATTGCGGATCAGCCTCGCCGTACATCCACTCGCCCTTCTTCACGGGGATCGCCACAAACGGCACCCACCAGTTGAAGAGGAGTAGTGCCACCGTGTTGAACACGAAGTCCAGCGGGGCCAGTACCAACCACTTCAGGGTCTGTATCGCGTACTTCATTTATTCGTCCTCCATGCGGCAGTCCTGGGCTTCGTCATCGTCCGGGACCATCTTGATTCTCCGATTCCCTTTCAGGTGAAGGAGGCGAAGCCATTCAGCAGTCACCTCCGCCACCACAGGGTTCACCACGCCCTCAAACTCCCGGGCCACACCTTCGAGATCGTGAGGTACTTCTGCTACAGTGGAGACCATCAGAGGTCCTCCAGAAGTGGGTTAAAGAGAAGGGGTTCAATTGGCGTCAGGTAGGCCAATTGTGGGCAGAAAGAGGCCCAACCCATATACGCCAGCCCCGTTAGTCACCGTAAAGATCGTGCAGAACGTCCTTCGCGTGCTCCAAACGCTGCTTATCGCCAGCACCCAGATTGGAGCCAGCACGATTGATGTAGAAGTTGAGGCGCGACATTGCCTGGGCCAACCCGTTGGATTCACGCTTGAGACCCTTCGCGATCTTCTCCGCAGAGCCTTCGAAGAAACCTTCAGGCGGGTGCCATTGGGTCTTCACGTCGGAGCTCCACTTCTCGGCGTTGACCTCTTGGATAGTCTGGAGCACACGGGCCGCCTGAGCCTGAGTAGCCATCGTCTGAGTAGACGCCGCCTGTTTTGGTTGAGTAGGCTGCACTGGCTCGGTAGGAGTCTTCGGCGCTACAGGCTTCTTCGGTTGAACACCTGTAGGCAACTCAGGTTCCGAATATACTTCCTCAGGGACCCCAACTGGTTCGTCAGGTACTGGTGTAGCAGCCGGACCCATTCCAGGATCGATCTCTACAGAATCCTGGAACTCTACGGGTGATGAACCAGTACCTATACTGGGAGGTTCGATAGTCGAGTCGACCCCCAGAGCAGCAAGGACTCGCGTGTTGTAGGCGGCGAACCCGTTGAAGATCTGGCCGTCTGCTGAGGCGTATACAACGTCGTCACCGTAGGCCTCGTGGGGGTTAGCAGCGCAGTCAGGGCCATCGAACTCGGTTACACCAGGCGTATTTTCCTCATCCTGGTACTCGTAGAGATCCGGTGCACCACCAGGTCCTGGCTCATTGCACTCAGGATCGTCACCTTGACTGGTGTTCAGATCGCCAGCCTGGAGCGCGAAGTGTGCAGCAACGCGAAGCGCGGTTGCGCGCAACACCAGGTCAGGCGAGGCCGTCATCTTCTGGTAGATGTAGTTGGTGAGTGCCCAATTCTGCTCACCGCCCTCGGTACCGGCAGCACCTTTCGCTCGGTCCCACTTCTTCTCTAGGGCTTGCTTACTGCCCTTGCCCTCTCGAGCATCCTTTTGGATCATTGAGTTTGGCATAATGTTCTCCTGTTCATGTGGAAAGGACCCACCCTAGGGTAGGGCAGGTCCGTTCTACGCAGGTCTTACCTACCGGCGATCGGTGTCGCTTACGGACGCTTAAGGGGCGGTCACGGTGAACGTAGCAGCAGGTGACGCGATGGCACCGATGGTGGCCGTGATGTCCGTCGTACCGGCAGCAACACCAGTCACGAGACCGGTTGAGGTGCCGACAGTGGCGGTAGCCGGAGTACCGGAAGCCCACGTAGCGCTGGTCGTCACGTCTTCCGTCAGCGGTGCCAGGCTGTAGGTGCCTGTAGCGGTCAACTGCGATGTGCCACCTTCCGCGGCCGTCAGCGTGCCGGTGATAGCGATGGACACAAGTTCACGCACCGGTGCGGCAGTCACGGTCACAGCATGAGCAGGACTGGTAACGGAGCCTACAGAAGCCGTGATGTTGGCAGCACCAGCTGCAACGCCGGTCACGATACCGGCGGCAACCGTTGCGTTGGCCGGTACGCTGGAGACCCAGGTAGCGCTAGCCGTGATGTCCTCGGTGAGCGGTGCCACGTCATACGTACCGGTGGCCGTCAAGGGTGTTTCGCTGCCTGCCTCGACAGTCGATGCACCGGCAATGGCGATCGACAGCAAGGTACGCGGAGGAACCGGCTCGTTCTTGCCAGGGAAGCCATCCGGCAGAATCTCCGAATACGCCTGACCTTGGAGGATCTCGGAGATCGTGAGCGGCCAGTGCAGCTTCGTGTATTGCACGTAGGCCCACTGATCGTCGGCAGTCCATTGGCCACCTGCGGCACTCATGGTGTAGCCGGCGGCGGTCAGCGTGGTACGGATTTCGTCGTAGTTGATTTGGGTCATGATCTATTCCTCTTGCGGGTTCTCAAGGAAGGAGAACCCTAGGGGTAGGAGGAACCCCGTCTATGTGGAGCTGGGGTTCCCGCGTGTCATAAAATTGAACTTCTAGGACGTCCTTGAGAGCCTACTTCAGCAAGTGGGAGATACGCTTGAGCAGTACCTTCACCAGCTCTGGGCGGCCTTGGCGGATAGCACTCTCGATGTCCTGCGTCACCTCTCCAATAGTCTTGTCCACCGAGTGATCCAGGTCCCGAAGAATACGCGGCACCATATCCAGGTGGTTGGTGTCACCGTTCAGCGCCTGGCGCAAGACATGGAGTGAAGAAGCGGACAGGGCCGTGAGTAGGCTCTTCCGCTTCGTCGACACCAGCATCGCGGCTAATGCGCGATGGGCGTATTGAGGGGTACCTTGGGCTTGCTGACTCGATGGAGCAGTTGGTGCTGGTGGAGCTGTTTTCTTCTCTGGTACTTTGTGGTCGGGACGCATTGGTCACTCCAGGACTGGGTTTGCTATCTGCGGTAGAACGTTGAAGCCCCGGGTGTTCGCGTAGACGTTCTGTCGTTACGACGATCCGCTCTGCAGGTGATAGCTGGCCCGGTCGCTCGAAGATCACATCCAGTAGAACCCGTGATGCTAGTTCTGCATTTGCTGTTCCTGCTACGTCTGGTAGCGTCTCCAGGTCACACGCCAGCTCGTGGCCAGCGTAGTGAATACGCGCTACCCGGATGCTCCAGAGATACTCCTGCCGGACATCGATACGGCGTAGCGTAGGGCGGAGCCCAAACACCGTGTCAAAGCTCCGCTGGAGTACCAGGAACTGTTGTTCAACCTCTTGGTCACTATGAAACGCATAGCCCTTCATGAACTCGGTGAGGACTCGTCGCTCTATGTAAAACTGTCCGCAGCTGGGGCAGTCCATATGCGCGCGAACTCGGTGATCCACGAGGGGCTGGTACATCACGCTGAGTATGGTGGCGTACACCCGGCCTTCTAGAGAAAGGCCTTGGTCTAGCGCACGCCGGTAAAGCTCGAGCAATGTCTTGGGGTCTTTGAGTGGGTCCATCTGGTGTTGCCGGTCCTTCTGGGCCATCTCCTCTCCTCTATGGTGAACTCATTGGGCTACTTCGTTGGGTCGAACCCAAATGGGGCAGCGTATGGCTCCCAGTAGGTGCCTAGGCCCTTGTGGTAGCGTTGGACCTCCGGGTTGCCTTCCGCTGCGCCCTGTGGTGCGAATTGATCTTGGTAGCGGACTGCCAGATGTTGTCGATCAGGCTGGTCTGTTCCGGCAATGGTGTTGTAGATCTGACTACGAAGCTCTTGGAGCTGTTCCTCCATTACCTGGGCCGCGCTGTGGCGGCCTCCAGTGCGGACCTCAGCAAGTTGGAACTCCAGTTCCTCGATCTCCCGGACTAACCGATCCAGCTCCTGACACGCAATAGGCTTCGACTTCTTCAGGTTGTAGGCCCAGCCGAAGTTGGTAGCCCGGTCCCACTCTGCCCATACAATGTCCTGGAACACCAACTGCGTGCCCTTGTTGCAGGTGCGCCAGCTCGCCATGTTCTCCAGGTGTGCCTTATCCAAGTTGTCTTCAGCGTAGGTGCTCCACTGATCGACATTGCGGAACGTCACCTTCGGATACGGAGGAACTACGGACTTACCGGTCTCTGAAGTGGCCGTCACCGTCTGCTTCTCCAGGCGGGCCATGATCTTCACCATCTCCTGGAGTTGCTCGTCGGTGAGATCGGCTCCACCAATGGCGTCGATGAGTTGATCGAGGAGGGCATCTAGTTCGGCGTCACCTTCCTGGTCACCTAGGGCGTCTACGCGAGGTGTGTCCAGTGCAGGACCTGGGTCGGCCGACCCTACCGAGGACGTTGAAGACCCCAGTTTCTTCTTCGCCATCTTGAGGAAGTCACGGCCTACCAAATACGCGATAGCTCCTACTGCTACTGGAGCACCAGCACCTAGGAGTGACAGCGCAAGTGCAGTACCGATCGCCTTACCTACGCTCTTAGTGCTCTTGATCGTCCCACTCTTGATGCCCTTCAGTACGTTCTTGATGGACGGCCATGAGGTGCCACCTTTGATCTTGCCCTTGATCTTCGCTTTCAGCGCCTTAGCTTTCTTGGCACCGGCCTTGCGATCCTTGGAGCCGGAGTCCGAGCCACCAGACGTCAGCCATTTCTTCGAGGCCTCTCCCAAGCTCCTGAAGTCTTCGGCGATAGCAGAGCCCACCGACTCCGATAGTGAATCAAGGAACCCACGCTTCTGCAGTTCCTGCCCCGGGTGCAGTAGGCTCCAGTTCTGAACTAGAAGGTCATGGGCCTCATCACCAGCTTCGTCCAGTGCGGTGCCTAGCTTCTCTTTCTTCACTGGGTCTTTCTCGCGGTGATACTGCTCCTCGGCTTTGTCGAGCCGCTCTTGCAGGTCGATGAGGTGGCGCTTCAACGCCTTCCCTTCGTCGGTGAGAGGGGTCTCCGGACCGGTCTGCTTCACCTTGTATCGGCGAGGGTCGATCTGACGGGTGACGTGGAGCTCCCGTGTATCGCCAGTGTCCTCTACAGGCGCCTTGGTCGCCTTCTTGTTGGGCTTCCCTTTAGGGGTCTTCGTAGGTGTGGGCTTCTCTGAGGCACCTCCACCACCGGCGTACTTCGAGTCCGGGTGCTCCTTTAGGTAGGCCTGGCGTTGTTCTTTAGTGAGGGTGTCCCACCAGTTAGCACGAACCTGGTGGAGTACCCGTTTTGCGAACGTACTCATTGGTGGTCCTTAGGTGATAAGGGGACTAGGTGATGATGAACACCACATCAGCGCGCCCTGCGTTCCAGAACAGGTGTGCCAACTCCCGGTGCAGTTCGTCCATACCTGGGAGCTTACGCTCTAGCACCACATACTGGTGTTCCAGCACTTTGGTGCGAGCGTCGAATGCGTCGAGGTAACCAGGACCTAGGTAGGGACCGGCAGACAACCACGTCCAATTCGGGTGACGCACAAACCCTGGCGGATCATTCAGCACACCTACGTTATCTGGTGTGACAATCTCCGGCGTGCCATCGTAGAACTCGCCGGAGCCCCAATGAAAGCTGTAGCAGTCGAGTCCTGAGGTGGATGCGATAGTCCCGGTACGGCGTCCACAATGGAAGTGCAGCGTGCCGTAAGTCTGCAAGGACTCTGCATCGCGGATGAGGCCGGATAGGACCTTCCGATTTGCCAGGTGGGCCTCGATAGTAGCGAACAAGGCACGCTGGGTCAGAACGATACGGGAGACTTCGGGTGTTTCTTGGGCTTGGGAGGGGGTTTGCACTGTCTTCTCTTTGTAGGTCTAGGTTGAACTCAGGAACTCAGTTGATGGTGAGCTCGAACGGGCGGCCACCGGTGAGCGACATCAGTTTATTGACGGCATCTCGTGAGGACGTAATCGCTGGCTGGCCCGAAAGCATACCCTTGCCGAGGCCCAGGAGTATGCAGCCTTCGATATCGGACTTCAGGCCCTTCTCGATGTCACCACCATAGTTGCCTGCATGAACTAGGATAGCACTCCGCCCTGGTACGTCCTGCACACCGTAGACGGTGCCGAACTTGGGGCTCTCAACCAAAGCACACTGGTACGTACCTGGTGGAATGCAGGACCGTTGTACCTGGTTGTCCTTCCATGGGAGCTCCAGCGAATGGCACGTCCAGAACGTGTCGATGAGACTGATACGGAAGGTCCCGAACGTACCGGCAACGGTGGACTCGCCACGGGTGATGATTGCTTTCATCTGGAGCTCCTTAGCAAGGTCAGATCACTTGGTCAAACTCGAGGCCTGGCAGCTTCATGTTTGCATCTCCTTCGCCCTCGTGTCCCTTGACCTTACCGCCGGCGGTCTTGAACACACCCTTGAGGGTCAACACGCCACCTCCGGTGCGCAGGGGCAACTTCTGGCCTACCTTCAGCTTCGTCGTGGTACGGTTGAGGGGGATGTAGTACGTCTGGGCTCCCTTGGTGCTTGTGATCTCACCTACGTAGATCGCTACCGTGGCTGGGATGGCGTCCAGGATATCGGCGACATTGACCTTGGCACCGAGGCCGCGGAGCTTCTTGACGCTGAATTGGGCTGCGGTCACCGAAGCAGTGTTGGCAAGAATTCGTTGAGCAAATGACATGGGGATTCCTTGTGTTGAACTTGAGGTCTTCGTTGAGGTCTTCGTTGGGGTCTTCGTTGAGGTCTTGCTTGGGGTCTTGCTTGCGGCTGTCACACCTAAGGCACGGTACTTCATACCTAGGACGTGGCCTTCAGCCCATTGTCGGGCTTCGAAGGAGTCAGGGCGGTAGCGGCAGCTCTCAACAGGCTTCCCTGCTATGGCAGCCGCTTCGCCCTCACGGAACATTGGCGTGATGTCACCTATGGACATGGTGATTCCTTGATGTTAGATGATCTTCGCGTAGACCGGGCCGATGATCGAGCCCTGGTAACGAGTCCACGGGGTAGCAGGGGTGATTGCGATACCGACGGAGCCAGTAGCACCGAATGCCAGCTTGCCTGGGTCCTGCGAACCATCACCGTTCTGCTGACCCTTGGTGATCAGCTGACGCTTGATGTTCGGGAGCTCGTTGTCGAGTCGGGACTGGATCTTGGAGGCCATCGTATCCAGATATCCTGTCTTGTCTACACTGAGTGAAATTGCTTGGCCCTGGAAGTCAAATGCCTTCTCCCCCTCTGCCAGGTACTGGGATTCGATTGCGTAGAGCTCCGCATACAAGAGCCAGAACTCCCGCAGGGGGCCAGTGGGGTTCACGAACGTCACGTAGGAGAACTGACCGTACGCCACGTTGAACGCATCCGCTGCACGCCGCAACCACGTGAGGATCGTAGAGGCAGGGAACAGAAGGTCCGGTGCACCGTAGAGGGTAGTCCGTGCCTTGTTGATCTTCGCCTTCACGTCTGCAATGGCCAGGCTCATGCTGGGCAGGATTACCCAGAAGTCCGCACGCTCCGAGTACACCATCGACGGAAGATTCGAGTTCCAGTACTTCCACACCATGGTCCACGGTTTGATGTAGTTCATGGTCATCGCGCCGGTATCAATCACCGCGGAGTAATACCAGCCACTCGACACCTGCTTCGGGCCTGACTGGGGTGCAGTGCCAGGGCTCATAATCACAGAGGATCCGACCTTCACGTCATCGGCGTAGAGCTCCAGCACCATGTTGTCGTAGAGCTTGTCTGTGACGATCGACACGTTCGCAGGTGTACCCTTGATCTCCACCGATGGGGCTGCACCTACCGGTACCGTCGCCAACCCGGTGACAGTGATGCCCTCAAAGGAGTAGAACTTCTGGAGGTTCGGGAGTTGCAGGGTCCACCGAATCTGGTAGTGCTGGCCCTCGAGTGTAGGAGGCACATTCGACGGGACGTTGATGATCGCACGCCCCAGCGCCGTGTTCGAGAAGCCCGTACTCTGCACCTTGTACTCGAAGATGTTGCCTTGCGAATACACCGTGCCGTCCGTGGTGATCAGCTCCCACGTCATCGAGCCGCCTGCAGGATCAACGCCAGGCTCGAATGCAAAGACCCCAACACCTATGGCAGAGCCACCAGCGTCGAGGCTACCTACGAGGTCCTGGAAGGCATCAGGGTTCTGGGTAGTGAAGGGCACTGCCTGTTGCTGTGCCTGCACCACCTGGGTCACCAGCAGCGCGGTGTGTGCCCCCGCATTTGTCTGGATAGTCACGGTCACCGCGTAGGTGATACCGTCCTGCCCGCCGTCGATATCGACATCTTGCACACCCAGGGACAAGGGGCTGGGAACCACCACCAGCGCAGGGCTTGTTGCGGGGACCGCAGCACCGTAAGAGACGCCAGTGATGGTCTCGCCTTGGGGCACCGCGGAGTTCAGGTTGACCTGTACGGTCATCGAAGAACCAGCGTCCTTCGAGTAGATGAATGTCTTGGCCATCTTCGTTCCTTGTAGGGCCCAGGGTTAGTCGTGTCGGCTGTTGATGCGCAGTGCCAAGCCTCGACCAGTTCGCTGCATACTCACCTGGATGTTGTAGCCCACATACTTCCGAAGCCAGGAGCTGGTGCCTGATCGCGCTACCCCTACCTGCTTGAAGCCCGTGTCCTTCAACACCGTCTTCGCCTGGTCTTCGTGACGGGGATCAATCGACAGGTACTTCTCACCGGAGGCCGACACTTCGTTGACTTCGATATCTGCGGCTTCGAGGGCATCTGTCAGTTCACCAGCAACCTTCTTCTCGGTGGGGTCCCACGCTGCACTCACCTGGTAGTGGGCACGCAGTACCCGCATCGCATCGACCAGGCATGCGCGCTCCTGGGCGGCCATTGAAGGGGCCTGTACACCAGTCTGGGACGGGTTCTCGTTACCACTCATCTCCGCACCGTCAGGAGCATCACCAGGTTCGAGCCTGTCACGGGTAATCGCAAATGAAGGGGCAACCTCGGGCTTGATGCTCTCCTCGGTCATGCCAGTACCAACACCAGTGAGCTCCGGATCATTCGGTTCACCGTAGAACAGAGACTCTTCCGATGCAGGGCCCAGTTCGGCAGTGACGGTTCTCCGCTTCACCCATGCATCGTAATCTGCTTCGGTGAGATTCCGCGGAGGACGGAGGTGTCCGAATCGACTATCGAGGTAGGCGTGGATGCGTGCGGCCGTCTCTTCTGATTCATCGGAACCAGCGTCACCATCATCCTCACCATCGATGGATTCTCCGGTAGGCTCTTCGTCCTCTTGGGCTTCGTCTTCGGCCTCCTCATCACCCTCTTCTGCTTCTTCAGGTGATTCGTTATCAGCCTCTCCAGGCGCTTCATCGGAGTCTTCTTCTTGAGAGTCTTCTGACACCGTAGGCTCTTCGCCACCATCACCTTCCTCAGGCTTCTCTCCTTTGATGTACCAGGAGCCACCTAGGCGAATCACGTCGTAGGTGGTGTCTCCAAAGGAGAACGTAGCGGTGCCCAACAGGGAGTTGATCTCGTCGAGTTCCTCCGCGTCCAGTGCTGGTTTGCCAGTCACGTCAGTGGTCTTCGTAGAGTACTCTTGCACCTGTTCGCGATCGCCAGGGGTTCCGCCGTCTTTCGGTACGTCAGGGCCGGTGTTCAGCTCGTCGGCGGTATCCACATCATCAATATCGTCTTCTTCGGAGACCAGGGAGTCCTGGACTTCCGGTTCATCAACAGGATCAGGTATGACCCCCACAGGATCATCATGCGGTACGGGGACCGCTTCTACTCCCAGAGCAGACAGGATGCGGCATGCGGTATTCGGTTTCATTTCTACTCCAGGGGAGGGCTTGGGTCTCAAGGGGGTCTCAAAGGGGACTCAGGTAGCGGGAGGGGCTTCAAGTGCCACCACCCGGACACCGAGAGGTCCTCCAGAAGTGGGTTAAAGAGGATGGGGTACAAAGACGTTGGAAATACAGGTGTTGGGATCAATAGAAAGCGGCATTAGG
>RCUH01002475.1_pt1 | contig 10658 bp, 11 predicted proteins | sample 2166191 | NCBI WGS metagenome assembly RCUH01 (sample SAMN09932848, study PRJNA488358) | compost metagenome | feature: garden; material: soil; isolation source: compost soil in an enriched community after 214 h of incubation | place: Germany: Experimental Botanical Garden Goettingen | collected...
GCTCCGTATGCAGCTATTGGCTCTTCTATTTTTGATTTTTGTTGATTTCCTTTTTGTTTATAATTTTCCATCTTTAATTCCTTTAAACAAAGATAGAATTTTTTCAATTAACAAAACGAATTTTTTCAATTTATTTCAAATCTCCTAAAGCTTTTTCTAATTTTGGAAGACAATCTTTGATATCATCTAATGAGCAACCACCAACAGATGCCCTGAACCAAGGCACTGACTTGTCATTCCCAAACGCTGAGAATGGAACCAAAGCCATTCCTGCATTATTGATCAGATAGAAAACTAAATCTGTAGAATCTGCCAAAACTTTTCCGTCTGGTGTAGTTTTGCCAAGATAATCCAATTTGATTGTCAAATAAAGCGCGCCCATTGGCGAAATACTTTCAACCTTAAAACCTTTAGCTTTCAAATCCTGGATTCCAGCGTGAAGTTCTTTCAAACTGTTATTAAGTTTTCCTTTGTAATCCTCTAAGAAAGTATCAACCGCAGAATCATCAGCTAAAAACTCAGCAACTGCTTCCTGTTCAGGTTTTGGCGCCCAAGCGCCGACGTGAGTCAAAAGAGCTTTCATTTTATCAATCACCAAACTCGGTCCGAATCCCCAACCAACTCTTACGCCAGTCGCTGCAAAACATTTTGAAGTTCCGTCAACATAGATGGTGTAATCTTTCATTTCTGGAAAAAGACTTACCGGATCGTGATGATCAGAACCAAAAGTCAACATTGCATAGATCTGGTCATACATCAAATAAAGTGGTTTCTCATCCTCGCCTCTTTTTTTATTTTCTTCTAAAACCAATTCACAAATTTCAGACAATTGCTCTTTTGTAAACATTGTTCCAGTCGGGTTAAGCGGAGAACAAAGGCAAAGCAGAACTGCACCTTCCAAATGTGGTCTCAGATCTTCAGCTGTTGGCAAGAAATTATTGGATTCCTGAGTTTGAACTTCAACTGCATTTGCAGTTGTCAAATAAGAATAATGGTTGTTGTTCCAAGATGGGATTGGGTAAATTACTTTGTCACCTTCATCTACAATTGTTTTGAAAACGGCGTAGATCAAAGGTCTTGAACCCGCTGTAATCAAAATATCATTAGCTGAATAATCCAGATTCCAACGTTTTTTTAGATCATTGCTCACGGAAGTTCTCAGAGATTGCAAACCGTTTGCCGGTGGGTAATTGGTAAGATTATTCTTATAAGCTTTCTGAATTCCGTCTTTTAATTCTTGTGGAATTGGATAGATGTTGGAATTAAGGTCACCAATAGTAAGGTTTGAGATTTGTGCACCTTTCGCTTTCAGGTCATTCACTTCATTTCCGATTTTGATGATCTCTGAACCAACGAGGTTAGATGCGAGTTTTGATACTTTCACTTTATTGATTTTAAATTAATATTCAGACTTATCATCTGATTTTATTCTTTATTAGATTTACAAAGGTCTTAAATGTAACTGACTAATTCAAATTACATAACAAAAAAAGTCCTCAAAACTAAATGACATTAGTAATTGAGAACTTTCTATTAAAAATATTTGGAGTTATATTTTTATCAAATAAAAATTTTCAATTACAAATTCAAATCTTTCTTTACAAGCTGAATTTTTTCTTCCAATTTAGGCAGTTTCTCAACGAAATCTTGTTCAGAAGCAATAGAATCTTTCACAGAAACATAGAATTTAATCTTCGGTTCCGTTCCGGAAGGACGCACGCAAACCTTGGTTCCGTCTTGGGTGTAATAAATCAAAACATTAGACTTTGGAATATCATCCATTACTTTTTTCTCGTTTTTGGAAACCACAAAACAAGTCTGCTCTTTGAAATCTTTAACTTCTTCTACAGGAGAACCAGCGATTTCTTTTGGAGAATTCTCACGGAAATTTTTCATCATTTCCTGAATCTCTTCTGCACCACTTCTTCCCTTTCTCACTACATTGATCAAGCCTTCGTAATACAATCCAACTTCTTTGTAGATATCGATCATATACTGATAAACGGTTGTTCCATTGGCTTTACACCAAGCAGCAATCTCACAAGCTGTCAAGATAGAACCGCAAGAATCCTTGTCTCTTACGAAATCTCCGGTCATAAATCCGAAACTCTCCTCGCCGCCGCAAATGAACTTTTCTTGACCTTCAAAATCACGAATCATTTTCCCGATCCATTTGAAACCTGTCAATCCAACCTTGCAGTCAACACCGAATTTCTCTGCGACATCAAAGAAAATATCAGACGTTACAATCGTAGAACCAATGAATTCTTTTCCTGTAATTTTCCCCGCTTTTTTCCATTGATCTAATATATAATAAGTAAGAATTGTATTACATTGATTTCCGTTTAGTAACTGGATTTCACCTTCAAGATTTCTCACAGCAATTCCCAATCTGTCGCCATCTGGATCTGTTCCAATTACGATATCAGCATTGGTAATTTCTGCAAGATCCATCGCCATAGAAAGCGCTGCTGGCTCTTCTGGATTTGGAGAAGAAACAGTTGGGAAGTTTCCACTTGGAATCATTTGTTCTGACACAAGATCCAACTTTGTGAATCCAGCTTTTTTCAAAGCTTTCGGAACTGTTGTGTAAGTTGTTCCGTGGATGGATGTGAAAACGATGTTCAGATTATCTCTTCCAACATTCTGATAAAGAGAGTTTTCCATACAAGCATCAATGTAAACATCATCTTGATCTTCACCAATCCACTCTATCAAATCATCATTTCCATCAAATTTGATATTTTCGAATTTGGTTGAATAAACTTCTCTAATGATATTTTCGTCATCCGGCGGAACAATTTGCGCTCCGTCATTCCAATAAACCTTGTAACCATTATATTCTGGCGGATTATGAGAAGCTGTCAAAACAATTCCAGCATTACATTTTTTATCACGAACGGTGAAAGACAATTCCGGCGTTGGACGGTGGTCTTTGAACAACAAAACCTTGATTCCGTTCGCTGTCAAAACATCAGCCACCACTTTCCCGAATTCCTTAGAATTATGTCTCACATCATAAGCAATTGCCACTTTGATTTCCTCGCCAGAAAATTGCTGATGAAGATAATTTGCAAGACCTTGAGTAGCTTGTCCTAATGTATATTTATTAAGACGATTGGTTCCAACGCCCATTATGCCACGCATTCCTCCCGTTCCAAATTCTAATTCTCTGTAAAAAGAATCTTCCAAATCTGGAGATTCAGAATCGATTAAAGTTTGAACTTTATTTCTTGTTTCTTCGTCAAATGTTTCTGAAAGCCAAAGTTTTGCTTTATCCAATGTTGATGTGTCAGACATTTTATTTTTAGTTTTTTGTTTATTTTATTATTCTCTTTTCAATCGTGGCTTTTTCGGTCAGATTCACTTTTTTGGAAGGCTCGCCGTAATAAACCAGTTTCGAAGTATTTTTCAATTTTCCTTTGATTTCCTCATCTACATTCAATTCTGCATAATTTCCGTTTTGGGAATCGATTTCCAAATCTTTGATGTACCAATATGGCGCAATGATGCTCGCTGTATCTCTGATGTTAAGCTTTGCTAAAGTAGTTTTTCCCAACAGATTAGCTCTACTTTTATTCGTCATTTCAATATTCGACTTTTCTGAAATCACTGAACCGATAAATTTAGCATTATCTTTTAAATTGAGTGAGAAATTTTCAACTTTCATCTGACTGGATATATTAAACTCCACAGAATCAGCCATTTTAATGTCATCAAAAGCATTTTTGCTGTAAATGGTGATATTGTAGAAATCTACTTTTTCAGTCTCACTGTTCTCCGTGATGTAAAGATGTTTGTCTTTGATTTCTATATGAAGATTATCAAAGACATTTGGATATGTTTCTACATTCACAAAATTGTGTGGACTTTGAACGTAAAACACGCGGAACTTCCCTTTCAGATTTAGTTTTGAAAACTCAGCCAATTCCACATCTTTCGATTGAATCTCGCCTTTTGGTTTTACTTTTCCGCAGGAAACCGCTGTTAATATGAGAATTAAGTAGAATAGATTTTTCATAAGATTATTGATTTACCAAATTAAAGAAATTATATCATTTAAATTAATTCCTCAATATGATAATTCTTATGTTCACGGTTTGTTCGGATGATCAATTCTCCTAAGAACCCAGCTACGAAAAGCAAACTTCCCATAATCATCATCGTCAAAGCAATGAAAAACCAAGGATTGTTGGCTATCAGATTTCCGTAAACTTTGAAAATATAAACATCTATCAGTTTTGAAAGTCCCAACCAAATGGCTGACAAAAATCCGATGATGAACATCAAAGTTCCTGCAGCGCCAAAGAAATGCATCGGTCTTCCGCCAAATCTGCTCACAAACCAAAGCGTCACCAAATCCAAAAATCCACGCACAAATCTTTCCGTCCCAAACTTCGAAGTTCCGTAAGGTCTTGCCTGATGTTGCACTGGTTTTTCCGTGATATTTCTAAATCCTGCATTGGCCGCCAAAACTGGAATATATCTGTGCATATCGCCGTAAACATCAATAGATTTTACCACTTGTTTTTTATAAGCTTTCAATCCGCAATTGAAGTCGTGAAGCGAAATTCCAGAAACTCTTTTAGCCGCGCCGTTGAACAATTTTGACGGAATATTTTTGGTCATTACATTGTCGAAACGTTTCTTTTTCCATCCAGAGACGATATCGTAATTTCCGATTTTCACCATTTCGTAAAGTTCAGGAATCTCTTCTGGAAAGTCTTGTAAATCAGCATCCATCGTAATGATGACATCACCATTTACTTTCTCAAAAGCGGCGTGAAGTGCTTGTGATTTTCCATAATTTTTGGAGAATTTGATGCCGTTAATTTGTGGATTTTGAATCTTCAAATTTTCGATGATAGACCAAGAAAGATCTGTGCTTCCGTCATCTATAAACCAAACTTCGTAAGACAATTTGTTGTTTCTGCAAACGGTGTCGATTCTTGTGAAAAGTTCTTCCAGAGAATCTTGCTCGTTTAGCAAAGGAATTATAATGGATAAATTAAGGGTATTCAAATTAATTGATTTTAAGAGTTCAAAGATATTTCTTTTGAATGAGATTCAAAGCTTCATCTGGTGCAAAAACCGGAATTTCGGAAGTGGAAAAATCTTTCAAATCTCTTGTTATTATTCCTACTAAGTTTTCGATGTGATGAGCGCAAAATATTTGTACAGCATCTTCATAATCTTTATGCTTAGATTTTAGAGCTTTCTGCAAAATAGGTTTAGTAACAGAAACAATTTCTATAATATCAAGAATTTCTGATAAACTCTTCCTCACTTTATCTTCTGCAAAGGCTTTTTTCAAAATGTAATGAGAGGTTAAAATAGACTGAGAAGATGCGAAAAGTGTAATTTGATTATTGTAAGCCAAATTGAAAATTTGATTAGCATTTTCGGCAAATGGTTGTCTGCCAGATAAAAAATCGAGAATCAAATTTGTGTCAATAAAGTACTTCATCACAGTTTGTATTTTTCTCTGTAATAGTCATCAAGAGCTTTATCGTAATCAAAATCTTCTGGCATTTTTAAACTTCCTGCCAATTTTTTTATTTTCGGAGATAGTTCACTTTCTTCTTTTGGACTCTCTACTAAAGTTTCCAAGTACTTCTGCACCATTTCAGAAAGACTTCTCTGAGTGCCTTTTGCGTATTTTTTAGCTTTTTCGATAACTGATTTTTCCACAGTCAAAGTCAGTTTGGTTGTCATTACGTGTTGTTTTAGTAAAGATACGTATTAATTATAAATGATGAATTATAATTTATGAATCATCTAAGAAAAAAACATTAAACTCTTACTCATATCGTTTTTTATTCTTCATAAACCCAGCTATGATAATAGATAGAAGTAAGTAGAACAATAAGAATCCACCAAAAATAGCTGACATAAATTTGAAAGAAAAATAATTTCTATTTTCTTTTAATGCCGCTTCTCTTGCCAATTTTGCACCGTTATAATTTTCTTCCAAATCTTTTACTTTCGTACGATCTTTTTGATTTGCCGCTTCTACTTTTAATTTGGCGTAAGATTCATCCAAATTTTTAAGTTCTGTTTGAATATATTGGTGATTCAATAAATCCCTTGCATCTGTATCTACATAATTAAGAAAGGTGAAAATTGAAAGCACAGATAGCAATCCGCCTACAAAAAGCGTTAAAAAAGTTTGCTTAAAAGCTTGAGGATAAGTTATTTTTGTACCTTGTCTTAACCAATAGGTTGAAGCAAAGCCAGCAATAACATACAAAAACGTCATCCCGAAAGCATTCACCTGCATTGATGTGCTCCAATAGTTAGCATTTGCGAAGAAATAATAGACGATGAAGAAGACCAACATCGTTACGGCGTATAAAATAAAACCTATTGATACAGGGTTTTTTGTCATAATTTTTAATTTTTTGAAAAAATAGATAAAGATTTCAAACTGACTATCAACAATCTACATCTTGTCAGATTTCTTTTATCTCTTTTCCTTTTTCTTTTTTCTTAATTTTTCTATCTTTGCAACGGCAAGTCCTAAACAACCAGCTCCTGAGAACCCTCCAGGGTGGGAACGCAGCAAAGGTAATTGGTCGTAGCGGTGTGATTTAGGTAGCTTGCCATTTTTTATTTTTTTAAGTTAAGAGATCAAGACGGTTTTAATTTTAAACTACTTGATCTCTTAATTTTTTATTTAAAACTCAAATTCTTGTCCCAATTCTGGCAAAATAAATTCGATGTTCTTATCTGAAAAATGCTTCTTAGCTTCTTCGTGATTAATTTCAATTGGTGCAAAAGTATCGAAATGACAACCAATAACTTTCGGCGTTTTCAGTAATTCTGACGCTGCAAAAGCTGCTTTTCTTGGACACATTGTGTAATGTTTTCCAACCGGCAGAATCGATAAGTCCAGTTTTCCGAAAATCTCAGGAAACAAACTCATCTCTGAACTTACACCTGTATCACCAGCCAAATAAAGGTTTCTCCCATCCGCAAATCTGAAAATATAGCCAGAAGCCAATCCACCATAAGTTCCGTCTGGAAATGAGCTCGTATGCAATGCAGGAACCATAGAAATCTTCAACTTTTCCAATTTTGCAGAACCTCCAAAGTTGATATCGATATTATTAGAATGTCCAAAATAACTGCAGATCTCAGGCTGACCAATTACTGTTGCGTCCGGATGGTTTTCCAGAACTTCTTTGACGTCCGCTGTGTGATCGCCGTGCGCGTGCGTGATGAGAACATAATCTATCTTTTGAGCGGTGATGTCAAAACCAGATTTTTCTTTTTGATAATTATAAAAAGGATCAGAAAGAATCGTTTTTCCGTTGTATGTGAACAAAAAACAGTTTTGTCCAAGAAATTTTATTTTCATTTTTTTTAATTTAATTAATTGAAAAAATTAAGTCCAAAAGCCGTCAATATTGACATTAGGAAAGTCAAAATTCCAACTTGTTTTAGGAATGGATCCAAGTCTTTTGGTTCTTTCACAGCCATCACGCTTCTTCTGAGTTTCATAAAAGGGAAAATCAAAATCATTACGATAAATGGATAATAATTTCCTCGCTCCTGAAATCCGTTGTACATAAGAAAGCTCAATATCAACAGAATCGGTAATTGCAACAAAACAATCTCGTAGATCATCGCATTTTTGAATCCTAATCTCAATGCTAAAGTTTTCTTTCCTGCTAACTCATCATTCACGATGTCTCTCATATTATTCAAATTGAGAACTGCCATACTTAGCATTCCAACGGCTGTTGCTGGAAATAGTAAATCCCAACTGAATGATTTTGTAAACAGAAAATAACTCCCACAAACCGAAACCAATCCGAAAAAAATGAACACAAAAATATCACCCAAGCCCAAATATCCATAAGGCTTCTTACCAACTGTGTAGCCTATCGCAGCCAAAATGCAAGCAACTCCCAAAGCGATGAAAATCCAAAATTCTCTCGTGTAAGTTGGATAAAAGGCAACATATAATAACGCAACTGTTGCAACAAATGCTAATATTGATAATAAAATCACTGCATTTTTCATTTGATTAGCGGTAATTCTTCCAGATGCGACAGCTCTTTGCTCTGCTTCTCCTATCCTATTTTTGTCGGTTCCCTTTACACCGTCACCATAGTCGTTGGCAAAATTTGAAAGGACTTGATATAATAATGTTACGAAAAGTGCCAATGCGAAAATTCGCCAATCCCAAAATCCACCTTCCTGAGAAATCTTCCATTTTGCAATGAAAGATCCCATAATAATTCCACTCATCGAAAGTGGTAAAGTTCGCAGTCTCGCTGCTTTTATCCAATCGGTCATTTTATTTTTTTAATCTTTAAATATAGATTCACCATTCAAATTCGTTGTCAGAACGTCACTCATATAATCGAAAAAAGGACGCATTGCCAAAAAAGTCGAGATAATCTCTTTCTGGAAACTGTCTGAAAAAACTTCCTTGTCAGAAAATTTCCTCATTACCACATATTGCTTTTTCTTGATCAAATCAATTGCTGGATGATTTTTATCGAAACCTTTTGGCGCTGTCTTTACAGCATCTTCGCCTTTCAGTTCTCCGAAATATTTTATAAATGTTTTATCTGAGGTTACTTTTTTAATTTGAGAATCATCAGTTTCAAATTCTCGTCGGATTCTTAATAAATCTTCGTTATTCGGACCCCAAAAACCGCCTCCAACAAAAGTATTGTCAGGCTCCAAATGTATATAATAACCGCCTCTAAGCATAGGTTTTTTCCGTGATAATGAAGCTCCGAAATTATTTTTATAAGGTGTTTTATCTTTAGAAAAACGAATATCTCTGTTGATTCTTAAAATATGAATTTGCCCCAAACTATCGTGGAATTCCATATCAGAATATATTTCGTTTACGAATTTCTTGTTTTCCTTTGCAATCGCATCATATTCTTTTTTATGCTCAGAAAACCAAACACGATTGTTATTTCTGCTTAGTTGTTTCAGAAATTCGAATCCTTTTTTCAGTGTGATATTTTCGTTAGGCATCGAGAGATGTAGATAAATATTTCATTTTGATGAATTATACTTTCAGGATTTTTAAGAAATCCATTTATCATCACCGAAGTTAGGTTTTCTCTTTTCTAAGAACGCGTTTCTACCCTCTTTCGCTTCTTCTGTCATATATGCTAAACGCGTTGCTTCACCTGCAAAAATCTGTTGTCCAACCATTCCGTCGTCTGTCAAATTCATTGCGAATTTTAGCATTCTGATGGAGGTTGGTGATTTTCCAAGGATTTCCTGAGCCCATTCGTAAGCGGTGTCTTCCAATTCTGCGTGAGGAATTACGGCGTTTACCATTCCCATTTCCTCCGCTTCTTTTGCTGAATAATTTCTTCCTAAAAAGAAAATTTCTCTGGCTTTTTTCTGACCTACCATTTTTGCCAAATAAGCAGAACCATAGCCTCCATCAAAACTTGTAACATCAGCATCGGTTTGTTTGAAAATTGCGTGTTCTTCACTAGCCAAAGTCAAATCACAAACTACGTGAAGGGAATGTCCGCCTCCAACAGCCCAACCGTTTACCACAGCAATCACCGCTTTTGGCATAAAACGAATCAAGCGCTGAACTTCCAAAATATTAAGGCGATGTCTTCCATCTTCTCCTACATAACCTTGATGTCCACGTGCTTTCTGATCGCCACCGCTGCAGAATGCGTGACCGCCATCTTTTGGACTCGGTCCTTCGCCAGTAAGCAAAACTACGCCAATCGATGAATCTTCGGAAGCGTCATAAAATGCGTCATAAAGTTCTGAGGTTGTTTTTGGACGAAATGCATTGCGAACTTCTGGTCTGTTGATTGCAATTCTTGCAACGCCATTTGATTTTTTATAAGTAATATCTTGGTATTCTTTAACGGTTTTCCAGTCTGCCATTTTTTGAAAATTTAGAGTGTAAATATAAGCAGAATTGATGGGGTTTCAAAGGAATTATGTTGTAGTTTGACAAATGCCAAAGCTTCTACTTTATAGAAATTTTCTAACTATGACAAAGCGTGATTCTTGCGCCAGCGCGTAAAGGATAGTAGCGGTTATCCTTTTGTTTTTTGTTTACTCACGTTCAATTTTATGGACAGATGGTCAAAAAAACAAAAGATATTAGCGGATAGCCTGACCCGCTTGTTTTGCTTGTTGGAAAACGTCTTTCGATAAAATAAAAGTGAAGCAAAACAAAGGGATACGCCCAAATAAAAAAGCCTCAGAAAAATCTGAAGCTTGTAAATTATATGTCGAAATAATTACTCCACAACTTTGATTGCGCTTGCCAAAAATCTGGTTTCAGTTTTTGGTTCTGTGATGGCGTCAATCTCGACTTGTGATTTTTTTGCATCTTCTGCATAATGTTGCAACTCTTTTACAGAGGTGGTTTTGCTTTCTGCACTGCCTTCCAAGACTACGGTTTTTCCTTCCAAAGCCGTTGGAACGAAGAATGCATAATCTTTCATCTTTACGAAGAAAGATTCGCCACTTTCTGTTGCTACGCTTACCCAGCATCCTTTTTTCGGGCAAACGCCCGTGATTTTTCCTTTCACAGAAGTTTTGGCGATTTTTGGATTTGATTTCAATTCTTTATTCAGGTCGTCTGGAGAAATGGCTTTTTTAACGGCTTTTGCAGAAACGTCTTGTCCGTAATATTCTCCAAC
>RCUH01002479.1_pt1 | contig 10652 bp, 8 predicted proteins | sample 2166191 | NCBI WGS metagenome assembly RCUH01 (sample SAMN09932848, study PRJNA488358) | compost metagenome | feature: garden; material: soil; isolation source: compost soil in an enriched community after 214 h of incubation | place: Germany: Experimental Botanical Garden Goettingen | collected...
TTGACCCGGATCTCCGGGCCAAGGCTGATGGCCAACGCATGCGTCAGGGCCAACAGACCGCCCTTGCTCGCCGCATAGGCCTCTGTGTCAGGCTCCGACTGCCCGGCGCGGGTCGAGGCCAGATTGACGATGGCACCGCTGTGAGCGCGCAGGTACGGCGCACAGTGCTTGGCCAGCAACATCGGCCCACTGAGGTTCACCGCCAACACCCGATTCCAGTGAGCCAGGTCGAGGCTTTCCAGGGTGATGTTGTGCGGATCGGCAACCGCTGCGTTGCATACCAGCGCATCCAGGCGCCCGAACTGGCCGAGCACCTCGGCCACCCCAAGTGCGACTTGCCCTTCATTCGAGACATCCATGGCGATGAACCAAGCGTTATCGCCCAGCACTTTCGCCACTTTCGAACCGCGCTCCCGGTCCAGATCCGTCAGCACGACTTGCCAGCCTTCGCTGATCAGCCAGGCCGAGATCCCCAGGCCAATGCCCCGCGCAGCACCGGTCACCAGCGCTACGCGGCCATTTGAGCCAGTGGTCGGCACAGACAACTCGATCACAACGCAGCCAGGCCGCGCGCCAGATCGGCTTGCAGGTCCGCCACGTCTTCCAGGCCGACCGCAACGCGGATCAGGCTGTCACGAATGCCCGCCGCTTCACGCTCTTGCGGCGCCAGGCGACCATGGGACGTGGTGCTCGGATGGGTGATGGTGGTCTTGCTGTCGCCCAGGTTGGCGGTGATCGAAATCAGGCGCGTGGCATCGATAAAGCGCCAGGCGCCCTCTTTGCCGCCCTTCACTTCAAAACTGACGACCGCACCGAAGCCCTTCTGCTGGCGCAGCGCCAGTTCGTGCTGCGGATGGCTCTTGAGGCCGGCGTAATGGACTTTCTCGATACCTTCCTGCTGCTCCAGCCACTCGGCCAGTTGCTGGGCGTTGGCGCAATGGGCCTTCATCCGCAGGTTCAGGGTTTCCAGGCCCTTGAGGAAGATCCAGGCGTTGAACGGGCTCAGGGTCGGCCCGGCGGTACGCAGGAAGCCAACCACCTCTTTCATCTGCTCGCTACGACCGGCGACCACGCCGCCCATGCAACGGCCCTGGCCGTCGATGAACTTGGTGGCCGAGTGCACGACGATGTCCGCGCCCATTTTCAGCGGCTGCTGCAAGGCCGGGGTGCAGAAGCAGTTGTCGACCACCAGCATCGCGCCTTTGGCGTGAGCGATTTTCGCCAGCTCGGCGATATCGACCAGCTCGGCCAGCGGGTTGGACGGCGATTCGACGAACAGCAATTTGGTGTTGGCCTTGATTGCCGCGTCCCAGCCGGACAAGTCCGCCAAGGGCACGTAATCGACTTCGATACCGAAACGCTTGAAGTACTTCTCGAACAGGCTGATGGTCGAGCCAAACACGCTGCGCGACACCAGCACGTGATCGCCGGCGCTGCACAGGCTCATCACCACCGCCATGATCGCGGCCATGCCGGTGGCAGTCGCCACGGCTTGCTCAGCGCTTTCCAGGGCGGCAATGCGCTCTTCGAAGGCGCGTACGGTCGGGTTGGTGTAGCGCGAGTAGACGTTGCCAGGCACTTCACCGGAAAAACGCGCGGCGGCGTCGCCGGCAGTGCGGAATACGTAGCTGGAAGTGAAGAACATCGGATCACCGTGTTCGCCTTCCGGCGTACGGTGCTGACCGGCACGTACGGCCAGGGTATCGAACGCTACGCCTTCGAGGTCGCTGTCCAGCCGACCGGCATCCCAATCCTGACTCATGCTGTCACTCCTTTCCCTATTCTCGTAAATGAAAAGCCAGATACAAAACCGGCCCCTCAGGGCCGGTAGTCACTCAGTTGTTGTACAGATCGATGATCGCACTGACTGCCTGCGTCTTGACCTTGGAGGCATCGTTGCGTGCCTGCTCGATCTTGTTCAGGTAAGCCTCGTCGACGTCGCCGGTGACGTACTGGCCGTCGAACACCGCGCAATCGAACTTGTCGATCTTGATCTTGCCGCCACCGACCGCTTCGATCAAGTCAGGCAGGTCCTGATAGATCAGCCAGTCGGCGCCGATCAGGTCAGCCACGTCCTGGGTCGAACGGTTGTGGGCGATCAGCTCGTGAGCGCTCGGCATGTCGATGCCGTAGACGTTCGGGTAGCGAACCGCTGGCGCCGCGGAACAGAAGTAGACGTTCTTGGCGCCGGCTTCGCGGGCCATCTGGATGATCTGCTTGCAAGTAGTGCCGCGAACGATGGAGTCGTCCACCAGCATCACGTTCTTGCCGCGGAATTCCAGCTCGATGGCATTGAGCTTCTGGCGTACGGATTTTTTCCGCGCGGCCTGGCCCGGCATGATGAAGGTCCGGCCGATGTAGCGGTTCTTCACGAAGCCTTCGCGGAACTTCACGCCCAGGTGGTTCGCCAGCTCCAGGGCCGCGGTGCGGCTGGTGTCCGGAATCGGGATGACCACGTCGATGTCGTGATCCGGACGCTCACGCAGGATCTTCTCGGCCAGTTTCTCACCCATGCGCAGACGGGCCTTGTAGACCGACACGCCGTCGATGATCGAGTCCGGACGCGCCAGGTAGACGTGTTCGAAGATGCACGGCGTCAGGGACGGGTTGGTCGCGCACTGACGGGTGTACAGCTTGCCCTCTTCAGTGATGTAGACCGCTTCGCCTGGCGCCAGGTCGCGAATCAGGGTGAAGCCGAGCACGTCCAGGGAAACGCTTTCCGAGGCGATCATGTACTCGACGCCTTCGTCGGTGTGACGCTGGCCGAAAACGATCGGGCGGATGCCGTGCGGGTCGCGGAAACCGACGATGCCGTAGCCGGTGATCATCGCTACGACGGCATAACCACCGACGCAACGGTTGTGCACGTCGGTGACGGCGGCGAAAACGTCTTCTTCGGTCGGCTGCAACTTGCCGCGCTGGGCCAGTTCGTGCGCGAACACGTTGAGCAGCACTTCCGAGTCGGAGCTGGTGTTGACGTGGCGCAGGTCAGATTCGTAAATCTCCTTGGCCAGTTGTTCAACGTTGGTCAGGTTACCGTTGTGCGCCAGGGTGATGCCGTAAGGCGAGTTGACGTAAAACGGTTGAGCTTCAGCCGACGTCGAGCTGCCCGCGGTTGGATAACGCACATGGCCAATACCCATGTGACCGACCAGGCGCTGCATGTGACGTTGCTGGAACACGTCACGCACCAGGCCGTTGTCCTTGCGCAGGAATAACCGGCCATCATGGCTGGTCACGATACCGGCAGCGTCCTGGCCGCGGTGCTGGAGGACGGTTAGCGCGTCATACAGCGCCTGATTGACGTTCGACTTACCGACGATACCGACGATGCCACACATGCGACGCAACCCCTACTTAATGGATCTGAACTGAGCACTACTCACTGAGGCGTTTTGGCCGTCGGCAAGAGTTGCTCCTTGAACGGAATATCAGCGGGTACGCTGATTCCGCTGGCAAGCCACTGACTGCTCCACCCGAGGATCAGGTTTTTGGACCAGTCTGCAACCAATAGAAATTTTGGCACGAGCTGTGACTCTTTCCACCACCCGTCCTGCTGTACCGGCCCCAGGCTCAACAGCCCGACGGCGATAACCACCAGCAACCCGCCACGCGCGGCGCCGAAGGCCATGCCGAGGAATCGGTCGGTCCCGGAGAGCCCGGTGACGCGAACCAGTTCGCCGATAAGATAATTGATCATTGCGCCTACGATTAAAGTGGCGACAAACATGATGGCACAGCCCGTGATTATACGTGCCGATGGCGTTTGAATGTACCCGCCGAGGTACTCGGACAGTGAGCCACCGAACATCCAGGCTACGACTCCTGCGATGATCCAGGTCAGCAGCGACAGTGCTTCTGTGACGAAGCCGCGGCTCAGACTGATCAATGCGGAGATGGCGACGATTGCAACGATCGCCCAGTCAACCCAGGTAAATGGCACAGTGCAGCCTACAGACGGATAAGGCGGCGCATTTTAGCAGAGCCCATGCTTATCGGTAAGCTGCGATTGTCAGTGCATTTCAAATCGGGGCGATAGTTTTAGCCACGTTCCGGCTGAAAGCGCACGACAAACCCCTTGAGGTTCTGCTGGCGATTCAGCAAGTCACGCAGCCGGTCGGCTTCAGCGCGCTCGATCAGCGGCCCGACAAACACCCGGTTTTTGCCGTCGGCGGTACGGATGTAGGCGTTGTAACCCTGGCTGCGCAGGGTTTTCTGAAGCTTTTCTGCGCTTTCACGATTCGACAGGCTGGCCAGTTGCACCGACCAGCTGACAGACAAACCATTGGCATCGACACGGCTTTGCGTGGTGTCCGGCTTGCCCGGTGCCGCCGTGATGGGCTGGGCAGGCGCTGTCGCAGGTTTAGCGGCCAGAGCCGGGACCGGCGCTGGTGCAGGCGGCTTGGCTGCTGGCGCTGGAACTGCAGGCGCTGGGACCACCGGCGCAGTTGGCACCGCCGATTCCTGCTGGGCGATTTCGTCATCGCTCGGCACGGGTTCCTGAGGCAAGGCTTGCGGCTCGGGCACAACCACAGGCTCGACCTGTACCTGGGGCATCGCCGGCGCCTGCGGGGCCGCAGGCGCTTCGACCGTCACCTGGCGCTGTTCGTCCTGGCGGGAAAACAGCATCGGCAGAAAAATCACCGCCAGCGCGACCAACACCAGGGCGCCAACCATGCGCTGCTTGTATGCCTTATCCAGCAATGCCATTTGCCGCTTCCTCCGTGGAGCGCCGGGCCAGCCATTCAAGGGCCTCGGCGACACAATAAAATGATCCGAACAACAGGATTTCGTCGTCGCTCGTGGCCTGCGCGCACTGCCCTTCCAGGGCGGCCGCTACGCTGCCGTATGACGTAACCGACGCACCAAGACCTTGCAACGCATCGTGCAAATCCGCAACCGGACGCGCCCGAGGCGAATCCAGAGGTGCAACGGCCCAGTGCTGGACACTAGCATTCAATTCGCCGACAACACCACCCAGGTCTTTGTCCGCCAGCAGCCCGAACACCGCCAGACGCTTGCCGACCGGCGGACGACTGGCCAGGCGACGAGCCAGATACTCCGCCGCATGGGGGTTATGCCCCACATCCAGCAATAGATTCAAGCGCTTGCCCTGCCACTCGAACGCGCGGCGATCCAGACGACCGACCACCTTCGTTGCCCGCAGCGCCTCGATAATCTGCGCATCCACCCAAGGCAAGCCGAGCAGCAGATACGCCTGCAACGCCAGCGCAGCGTTTTCCATCGGCAGATCGAGCAGCGGCAAGTCGCGCAGTTCAACCGAGCGCCCTTGCGCATCGACACCGCGCCATTGCCAGTGGTGATCGGTCACACCGAGGTCAAAATCGCGCCCACGCAGGAAAAACGGGCAATTGAGCTCGCGCGCCTTGTCCAGCAGAGGTTGTGGAGGATTCAGATCGCCGCAGAGCGCAGGCGCGCCCTGACGGAAAATACCGGCCTTCTCGAAGGCCACGGACTCTCGGGTATCACCCAGGTAATCCGCATGATCGACGCCAATACTGGTGACCAGCGCCATGTCGGCGTCCACCACGTTGACCGTGTCCAGACGACCGCCCAGACCGACTTCCAGCACCACCGCATCGAGCCCGGAGCGCTGAAACAGCCAGAATGCCGCCAGAGTGCCCATTTCGAAGTAAGTCAGGGAAGTGTCGCCGCGCCCGGCCTCTACCGCGGCAAAGGCCTCGCACAACTCGGCATCCGTGGCTTCGACGCCATTGACCGTTACCCGCTCGTTGTAGCGCAGCAGGTGCGGGGAGTTGTAGACCCCCACTTTCAAGCCCTGGGCCCGCAGCAAGGACGCCACGAACGCACAGGTGGAACCCTTGCCGTTGGTCCCGGTGACCGTGATCACCCGAGGCGCCGGCTTGCCCAGTCCCATGCGGGACGCTACCTGCTGCGACCGCTCCAGGCCCATGTCGATGGCCGAAGGGTGCAACTGCTCAAGGTAGGCGAGCCATTCGCCAAGGGTACGTTGGGTCATAGGCTGGCAGGTACCGGTGGAACCACGATCGGCTCGATGGGTGCAGCCACGAACTTCGGCGTCGGCAGGCCCATCATTTGCGCCAGCAGGTTACCCAGGCGCGGACGCAGTTCCTGACGGTCGATGATCATGTCGATGGCACCGTGCTCCAGCAGGAACTCGCTGCGCTGGAAGCCTTCCGGCAGTTTTTCACGCACGGTCTGCTCGATCACGCGCGGACCGGCAAAACCGATCAACGCCTTCGGCTCGCCGACAATCACGTCGCCCAGCATCGCCAGACTGGCGGAAACGCCGCCGTAGACCGGATCGGTCAACACGGAGATGAACGGGATGCCTTCTTCGCGCAGACGAGCCAGCACCGCGGAGGTCTTGGCCATTTGCATCAGGGAAATCAGCGCTTCCTGCATCCGCGCACCGCCGGAAGCGGCGAAGCAGATCATCGGGCAACGTTTTTCCAGGGCGTAGTTGGCGGCGCGAACGAAACGCTCACCGACGATGGCGCCCATCGAACCACCCATGAAGGAAAACTCGAACGCCGAAACCACCACCGGCATGCCCAGCAAAGTGCCGCTCATGGAAACCAGTGCGTCTTTTTCGCCGGTCTGCTTTTGTGCAGCGGTCAGGCGGTCCTTGTACTTCTTGCCGTCGCGGAATTTCAGACGGTCAACCGGCTCCAGGTCCGCACCCAGCTCGGCACGGCCTTCAACATCGAGGAAGATGTCGATACGGGCACGGGCGCCGATACGCATGTGATGGTTGCACTTGGGGCAAACGTCCAGGGTCTTTTCCAGCTCCGGACGATACAGCACAGCCTCGCAAGACGGGCATTTGTGCCAAAGACCTTCAGGCACCGAGCTCTTCTTGACCTCGGAACGCATGATCGAAGGGATCAGTTTGTCTACTAACCAGTTGCTCATGCTTTCTTTCTCCAGTACCGGCGGCCCGAACGCTCTGGTTCGCAGCCCCGTGTATGCCCTAGCGCTAAATTCATGTGTGCGAAGAGGGTCGATGGACTGCCACGGTCAGCGCGAAACATGACCTGCGTGCAACCACAAACCCTCGGATCTGCCTGCTGTGTGCAGTGCATCCGCTTTGTACAGTGCAGTGGACGGCGGCAGTCTGCCAGCCGTCACATCAACAGGTGCTACCGCGTACCGCTTTGATAAATGCCTGAATCTTTGCGTGATCCTTGATGCCCTTGCTCGCCTCTACCCCGCCGCTGACATCCACGGCATAAGGCCGGACGCGGGCAATCGCTTCGGCGACGTTATCCGGCGTCAGACCGCCCGCCAGAATGATCGGCTTGCTCAAGCCGTGCGGTATCAGTGACCAGTCAAATGCCTCGCCGGTTCCTCCGGGAACGCCTTCGACATAGGTATCGAGCAGGATTGCGCTGGCACTGGCATAAGCATCACAGGCCGCGGCGATGTCATCACCCGCCTTGACCCGCAGCGCCTTGATGTACGGGCGGTGCCATCCTTCGCAATCCTCTGCGCTTTCATCGCCGTGAAACTGCAGCAGGTCCAGGGGCACCGCGTCGAGGATTTCACCCAATTCGCAACGGCTCGCATTGACGAACAAGCCCACGGTGGTCACGAACGGCGGCAGCGCCTTGATGATCGAGCGCGCCTGCTGGAACGTCACCGCACGGGGGCTTTTGGCGTAGAACACGAATCCGATGGCATCCGCCCCGGCCTCGACGGCTGCCAACGCATCCTCTATGCGGGTAATCCCACAGATCTTGCTGCGAACGGCTGACATGTCGACACAACTCCAAGACAAATCCGGAAAGTCCCGGATGGTAACAAAAGCGTTCGAGGGCGTCAGCCGCCAAGTTCCGAGAAACCGGTCAGGAAGTGTGGACCGATGTAACGCTCGGGTAATTCGAACTCGTCACGGTACTCGACCTGAACCAGATACAAACCGAATGGATGCGCGGTCACGCCACCGGTCCGTCGAATCCGGCTCTCCAGCACCTCTTTCATCCACTCCACCGGACGCTCTCCGGCGCCAATGGTCATCAGCACGCCGGCAATGTTGCGCACCATGTGATGCAGGAAGGCGCTGGCGCGAATATCCAGCACGATCATCTTGCCGTGACGGGTGACGCGCAGGTGATGCAGTTCCTTGATCGGCGACTTGGCCTGGCACTGGCCGGCGCGAAAAGCGCTGAAATCATGGGTGCCGAGCAGGTACTGGGCGGCCTCGGCCATGCGCTCGACGTCCAGCGGACGGTGATTCCAGGTCACTTCTTCGTTCAGGTGCGCCGGACGGATCTGATCGTTGTAGATCACGTAGCGATAACGCCGGGCAATGGCCTTGAAGCGCGCATGGAAATGCGCTGGCATGACCTTGGCCCAACTGACACTGACGTCGTGGGGCAAGTTGATGTTGGCGCCCATGGTCCAGGCCTTCATCGAACGCTCGACCTGGGTGTCGAAATGCACCACCTGCCCGCAGGCATGCACCCCGGCGTCGGTACGTCCGGCGCACATCAGCGAAACGGGTGAGTCGGCGACTTTGGACAAGGCGTTTTCGAGGGTTTCCTGCACGGTGAGCACCCCGGACGCCTGGCGCTGCCAGCCGCGGTAGCGCGAGCCTTTGTATTCGACGCCCAGCGCGATCCGGAAAAAGCCGTCGGCTGCCATTTCGGCGGCCGGGTTATCTATATTTGCCAAGGAGGGACAGCCTGATGATGTACCAAAGGCGGGCATTATAAGGCCGACTGGAGGGGATGCCAGTACAACCGACCGCGCAGCGTTGAATGGAACCCCCTCTTCGCGAGCAGGCTCGCTCCCACAGTGATTGATGCCTGGCATAGAACCCTGTGGGAGCGAGCCTGCTCGCGAAGGGGCCACAGCAGACGACATCAACTCATCGGCCAAATAAAAACGGCAGCCTCAATGGGCTGCCGTTCTGTTTACAACCTACCGATCAATCAAGCCAGGCGCGAAAGCATTTCCTCGGCTTCACTCTTCTGCTCGGCACTGCCTTCGCTTACCACCTCATTGAGGATGTCGCGAGCGCCATCGCTGTCGCCCATGTCGATATAGGCCTGGGCCAGATCGAGCTTGGTAGCGGCTTCGTCAGTACCCGAGAGGAAGTCGAAGTCATCATCGTCACCCAGTGCTGCATCAGCTTCGGTAAACGTCGGCTCGCCGATGCTGCTGGACAAGCTCTCCAGCTCGGCGTTGACATCATCCAGCTCGGCTGCGAACGCATCCGGTGCGTCCATTTCGTCGGCCAGCGACAGATCGAAATCGGCCGGCAATTCCAGGTCATCCAGCGCGACCTCGGGAATAGCCGGGGTTTCGGCGACCGGAAAATCCTTCACGCCTTCGTCCAGATCCAGCAGGAAATCATCTTCAGCCAGCATCACTGGCGACGGTTGCGCACCGAGATCCAGGTCCAGGTCGAAGTCCGACAGATCGTCGAGGTTTTCCTTGATTTCAGTCTGTTGCTGCAACACCGACTCAAAACTCAGATCGTCATCCAGCGGGAACTCGTCCAGGCCTGCCAGCGCCGCCACTTCAGGCTCCGGCACAGGTGCAGGCGCCACAGGCGTAATCGCGTCCAGATCGTCCAGGCTCAGATCGAAGGCGCTGTCGAGGTCATCCTCGAACGCCGCTGGCTCTGGCTCTGGCGCCGGTGCTTGCGGCTCATCGAGCAACAGATCCTTGACGTATTGCGCGTCCAGCTCGGCAGCAACGGCCGCTGCGGCGATACCACCGGCAGCCACCAACGCCATGGCCGGGAAGCGGCTTTTGAGTTTTTCAACCTGGGCGAAGTTGTCGCCATTGGCCACCAACTGACGCTCCTGGCCGACGAACGCATCGCGGTCGCCTTGCTGGCCGTAGACTTCCATCAGTTTCAAGCGCAAGTCGCTGCGCTTCGGCTCTTGCTTGACGCCGTCCTCCAGCAACGCGGCAGCCTGGTTCAGGCGACCGGCATTGATGTGCGACTGAGCCTGGCCCAGCACGTCGTCGGAACGCTCGGCAGCCGGCGCCACCAATGGTGCGGCGATCGGCGTGGTCATCACCACCGGAGCAACCACCGGCGCTGGCGCGGGAGCAGGCGTCGGGGCAGTCGCCAGCTTCACGCTCGGCGACGGAACTTCAAGGCCTTCGAAGCTGCTTTCCGGCAAGTCGAAATCGGCCGGGAACGGCTGTTCTTCGGCCAGGGCACGGGCCATGCGCATATGCTTCTGGGCTTCTTGCTGGGCTTTGCGGCGGCGCGCCAGCAACAGCAGCAGGAGCAGCAGAATCACCGCACCGCCACCCACCAGGCCCAGCAGCGCCGGATTGGTCAGCAACTCATTGAATTTCTGATCGTCGGATGCTGCCGGTGTCGCCTCAACGGGCTTCTCGGCCGGCGCCGCAGTTGCCTCGGGCGCTGGTGCAGTGTCAGCCGGACCAGGCGCTGCCGGGTTGGCAGCCAGCTCGGCCGACATCGCCGGAGCTGTCGCAGCCGCAGCGCCCTCGGTTTGCAACTTGGCCAGTTGATTGTTCTTCAACTCGATCAGGCGTTGCAGCTTGTCCACCTGGCTTTGCAGATCGGCCATGCGGCTTTGCAGTTCGGCGTTATCACGACGGCTGCTGTCGAGGCTTTCCTGGGTCACCGCCAGCTTGTTGCTGAGGGCCTTGGCATCTCC
>RCUH01002480.1_pt1 | contig 10649 bp, 8 predicted proteins | sample 2166191 | NCBI WGS metagenome assembly RCUH01 (sample SAMN09932848, study PRJNA488358) | compost metagenome | feature: garden; material: soil; isolation source: compost soil in an enriched community after 214 h of incubation | place: Germany: Experimental Botanical Garden Goettingen | collected...
ATGGTGTGGCCGCGCAGCGCGGCGTAGACCTCGCCGGTCATGAAGGTGTCGAAGTGGGTGACGCGGCCGCGGCGGGCGTTGACCCATTTGGAATGCGTGCCGGGCAGGCCGATCAGCACGCTATCGGCATTGCCGCCGGTCTGGTCGAACATCACGCCGAAGACCTGGGTTTCTTCGCCGCGCATCACGTTGGGCAGGCCGTGCCGCTGGATCAGGCCGGGCACGATGTGGACCGGGGTGGCGCCGTCGCGGTCCACCACCGTCAGCAGGGTGCCGATGCGTTCCAGGTCCACGGGCACGTCCAGGTAGGCGGCTTCTTTCCAGCCCTGGGCGCTGCCGACCATGCCGCAGGCGATCACGGGCAGGGCGGGTTCGGCGCGCAGCCAGTCGCCGCAGGCCTGATCGAAGGCCAGGTCGAAGCCGGACAGCGCGGCGGTGGCGGCGCCGTCCTGCAAGGGCTGGGGCAAGCGCATGATGCCCCAGGGCAGATGGCGGGCGTCGAGCGTGCGGCCCGCGGCGTCCATCCTGTACGCGCGTAGCGAAGAGGTGCCCCAGTCCAGCGCGATAAGCGCCGCGCGGGCGGGCGATCCGGTAGTCATCAGAGTCTGTCTCGTCTCTGGCCGCGTAGCCTGCGGGCGGCGCTGCGCCATGAGGGCGGCGGGCGGGCAGGGTTCGCGGACCTTGTTGTCTGAAGCCCGCCGCGCGTGTCGGGGCGCGCTGCGGGCGGTGCGAAAAATTCTAGATCAGCGCTTGAAAAATCTCAAAATATAGAATTAAATCCCACATACAGGGAATGATCCGATGCGGCCAGTTAGCGGACGCATACCGGATCCGACCCTGGGAATCCCCCCTATTTCCACGCATTCCGGGCCGACGGCGCCGGGTATGCTTGCGCTTCTTCCCGCCGCCCCAGCTTGATCTTCATGACCGCCGCCTCCCTGACTTCCGACCCGCTGTCCGTCCTGGACCCCGATTCCGCCGCGCCCGCCGGCACGCAGACGCTGATGCGCGGCCTGGCCGTCGTGCAGGCCGTGGCCGACGGCGCGCGCGACCTGAAAGAGATCTGCGCGCGCATCGGCGTGGCGCGCAGCACCACGCACCGGCTGGCCAGTTGCCTGGTGCAGGAACGCTATCTGCGCGCCTTGCCGGGCGTGGGTTATGTGCTGGGGCCGAAGCTGATCGAACTGGGTTTCCAGGCGCGCGAGGCCTTCCCGATGGCGACCTTGGCGCGCCCCTATCTGGACAGCCTGGCCGATTTGACGGGCGACACCATCCACCTGGCCGTGCGCGACAACAACGAGGTGCTTTACCTGGAGAAGATCCCGGGCAAAAAAGGCCTGGAGATGCGTTCGCGCGTGGGGCACCGCATGCCACTCGCCGCGACGGGCGTGGGCAAGGCGCTGCTGCTGGATACCGAAGAGCCGCAATGGAAGACGCTGCATCGCATCGGCGCGCCGGTGTCGTCGCGCACGCCGGGCGGGCAGCAAAGCTGGGAGGCGTTCCGCGACCGCATGCGTGACTATGCCGCGCACGGTTATGCGTTCGACCTGGAAGACAACGAACCCTCGATACGCTGCGTGGCGGCGCCGGTGCGGGACGCGTCCAGCGGCATCGTGGCCGCGATCAGCGTGTCCAGCACGGTGCCCTACATGTCGCTGGAACGCATGCGAGAGATGGTCGCCGTCGTGCAGGGCGCGGCGGCGGGCATTTCGGCGGAACTGGGGTGGAAGGTGGACCGCGCCTGACGGTTGGCGTCTGACTGTTGGCGCTTGGCCCTAGGGTGCTTGGCCGCGCGCGTCGCGCTAGCCGGCGGGCGGAAGCGGCGGCAGGCTCAGCAGCCGCGGCTGGATCGCGGTAATGGCCATTTCAAGCTGCGCGACCAAAGCCTGCGCCGCCGGCGACAGCGAGCGGTCGCGCCGGTGCAGAAGACCGATGTAGCGGCGGGCCGAGGCGTCCCCCAACGGCGTGCAGCACAGGCCGGTCAGGTTCAGTTCCGGCAAGGCCAGGCGGGGCAGCACGCTCACGCCCAGGCCCTGGCGCACCATGCCGGCCGCGGTGCCCATGTGCGTCACGTCGTAGCGCAGCGCGGTGGCGGGCGCGCCGACCTCGTCGCGCACGGCGCGGTCGAACTGCTGGCGCGCGTTCGACCCCTGCGACAGCAGGATCAGGTCGTAGCGCAATACGTCGCGCCAGTGCAGCGTTCCCGGCCCTTCGCCCAGCGGGTGGCCGGCGGGATAGACGGCACAGAAGCAATCCTCGCCTAACTGCGTGAACGTCAGGTCGGACGCCGGCTCGGCCTGCGCGGCCATCGCGAATTCGATCTGGTTGGTGCGCAGCATGGCCACCAGCTCGTCGTTGTGCGCCTCCACCACGCGCACCTTCAGGGCCGGATGCGCCTGGCGCAGCGCGCCGATCGCAGCGGGCAGCAGGCTCAGCGCGGTCGAGGGCAGGGCGCCAAGCGCCACATTGCCGCGCCGCACCGCGGCCAGGTCCGCCAGGCTGCGATAGGCCTCTTCCAGATCGGCGATGGGGCGCTGCACGCGCGAGTAGAAATCCTGTCCCGCGGAGGTCAGGCTGATGCTGCGCGTGGTGCGCTCGAACAGCCGCAGGCCCAGCACTTCTTCCAGATCCTGGATCAATGCCGTGAACGACGGCTGGGTCACGCCGAGCTGGTTGGCCGCGTGGGTAAATGAGCCCGTGTCCACCGCCAGCAGGAAGGCCTTGAGCGGCCGATACTTGATATTGATAGCCATGGGCTAAGAATATTAGATAAATATCTATTTGTGTCTAATAATTGACCGGCCGATGATGACGTCTACCGAAGCCCTTCCGGATTCAAAGACGTTATGGACGCATCAAGCCACAAGCCCTTCCGGCTGGGCGCCAACTGGCGCCTGAGCCAAGACGGCGACGCCGTCATCACCTCCATCAACCCTGCCGACGGCAGCATTGCCGGCGTCGTCACGCGCGCCTTGCCGCAGGACGTGGACACGGCGGTCGCCATCGCCTGGGACGCCTTCCACAACAAGCCCTGGCGCAAGCTGCGCCCCGACCAGCGCGCGGCGACGCTGTACGAGATCGGGCGGCGTCTTGCGGCCGAGCGCGAGCCCCTGGCGCGGCTGCAGATGCAGGACAGCGGCAAGCCGTGGAAGGAATGCCTGAACATGGTCGACAGCGCGGCCGGGCATTTCCGCTATTACGCCGCGGTGTGCGAGACCTGGCAGAACGAGATGACGTCGCCGCGCGGCGAGTACTTCTCGATGGCGCTGTCCGAGCCCTTCGGCGTGATCGCGGCCATCACGCCGTGGAACTCGCCCATCATGAACGAAGCGCAGAAGGCCGCGCCGGCGCTTGCGGCCGGCAACGCGGTGCTGATCAAACCGTCCGAGGAAACGCCGCAACTGGCCCTGGAACTGGCCCGCATCTGCGGCGAAGCCGGGCTGCCCGAGGGCCTGCTGACCGTGCTGCCCGGCCACGGCGAAGACGTGGGCGCCGCGCTGGTCAAGCATCCCGGCGTGCGCATGGTGTCGTTCACCGGCGGCACCGACACCGGACGCGCCATCGGCGGCATCGCCGGCCAGCGCCTGATCCCGGTGGGATTGGAACTGGGCGGCAAGTCGCCCCATATCGTGTTCGACGATGCCGACCTGGATCGCGCCGTGGCCGGCGTGGTGTCGGGCATCTTCGGCTCGGCCGGCCAGAGCTGCGTGGCGGGTTCGCGGCTGTTCGTGCAGAAGTCCATCTACAAGCGCTTCATGGACGCGCTGGTGGAACGCACGCGGCAGGTGCGCGTCGGCCTGCCTGATGATCCGGCTACGCAGATGGGTCCGCTGGTGTCGCGCGCGCATCGCGACAAGGTCGCGGGCTATGTGGACATCGGCCGCGCCGAAGGCGGCCGCGTGCTGGCGGGCGGCGCCGCGCCCACGCAGGCTGAACTGGCCAAGGGCTGGTTCTACATGCCCACGGTGATCGACGGCCTGGGCAACCAGGCGCGGGTCTGCCAGGAAGAGATCTTCGGACCCGTGCTGGTGGCGCTGCCGTTCGACGACGAGGACGACGTGATCCTCCAGGCCAACGACACGGCCTTCGGCCTGGCCGCCGGCATGTGGACCGGCGACTACGCCCGGGCCTGGCGCGTGGCCCGCGAGATCGAGGCCGGCTCCATCTGGATCAATACCTACAAGCAATCGCATATCGCCACCCCGTTCGGCGGCTTCAAGGCCAGCGGCATCGGGCGCGAGAAGGGCCTGCACGGACTGCGCCTCTACAGCCAGGTCAAGAGCCTGTACTGGGGCATGCACGACAAACCCATGGGACTTTGAACAAACATGACGACTGAAAAGAAAGGCGCGGCGCTGTCGCTGGCCGATTCCCGCATCCTGATCGCTGGCGCTGCCAGCCTGGTGGGTTCGCACACCGCGGACGCCTTGCTGGCGGCTGGCGCGAAGGAAGTGATCCTGCTGGATAACTTCGCGTTCGGCACGCCCGAAGCCATTGCCCACCTGCAGGACAACCCGCGCGTGAAAGTGGTGCGCGGCGACCTGATGCGCCTGCCCGACCTGCTGGCGGCGACCGAAGGCGTGGACGGCGTGCTGCATCTGGCCGCCTACATGACGCTGGGCTTTTCCCAGACGCCGTGGCAGGCGGTGGACGTGAACGTCCGTGGCGCGCAGAACATGCTTGAAGCCTGCCGCGCCAACAAGGTGAAGAAGATCGTCTTTGCCTCGTCCAATGCCGTTTACGGCTATGGCACCGGCATCGCCGGCGCGCTGGTCGAGAACGGCCCCTTCCATTCGGTGGGCGCGCCTCCGGCCGCCATTCTGTATGGCGCATCCAAGATCATGGGCGAGCAACTCTGCCGCCAGTACTACCAGAAGTCCGGGCTGGACTACGTGGTGCTGCGTTATTCCACGGTCTACGGAGAACGGCAGCACTATCGCGCGGCCAACTCGCTGTACATCATGGAAACCTATGACCGCGTGCGCAAGGGCGAGCGCCCCGTGCTGCCCGGCGACGGCACCGACACCAAGCACTTCGTGCATGTCTCGGACGTGGCGCGCGCCAACGTGGCGGCATTCCAGAGCGCGGCGACCGACGTGGCGGTGAACGTGTCCGGCCCCGCGCCCATCACCACCGGCGAACTGGTGCGCCTGGTGCTCGACTACTGCAAGAGCGACCTGCAGCCCGAGATCAAGCCGGATCCTCCCGGCACGGTGCGCCTGACCTCCGGCGGCGCGTTCCATATTCCGCACGACCTGGCCGGCCAGCATATCGGCTGGCAGCCGACGGTGACCATGAGCGAAGGCGTGACCCGGCTGCTGGCCTGGCGCGAAGCGCAGGAAGCGGGTTAAGCCCGGACCGGCCGGGACCGCGCAAGCGGTGCCGGCCCCACGGCGCCGCAGGGCGCCGGACGGCAAGCAGTGAAGGCAGCAGTGAAAGGCATCGCGGATCCGCACCCGAAGAAAGCGGACCCGATGCGCACACGTTTACGTGCGTCGAAAGTCGATACAACAACACAGAGGAGACAGGACAATGAAGAAGCGCAATTGCATTGCCGGCGTGTTCATCGCCATGGGACTGGCGCTGGGCGGGGGCGCGGCCCTGGCCGCGGGCTATCCCGACAAACCCGTGACGCTGGTCGTGCCCTATCCGCCGGGCGGCGCTACGGATGTCATCGCGCGCCTGATCGCGGAAAAGCTGCCGGCGGCGTGGGGGCAGCAGGTCATCGTCAACAACCGGCCGGGCGCGGGAACCACCGTGGCCGCCGAAGCGGTGGCGCGTTCGCCCGGCGACGGCTACACGCTCTACATGACGACGGCGGCGCACACCATCAGCGCCAGCCTGTACAAGAAGCTGAACTACGACCCGCTGAAGGACTTCGCGCCGCTGACGCTGACATCCACCATTCCGTTGGTGCTGGTGACCGCGCCGTCGCTGCCGGTCAAGAATCTGGACGAGCTGATTGCGTACGCCAAGGCGTCGCCGCAGGGGCTGAGCATGGCGTCCACCGGCAACGGCACGCCTCAGCACCTGACGGGCGAACTGTTCAAGGCCAAGGCGGGCCTGAACCTGGTGCACGTGCCGTACCGTGGCGACGCGCCCATGCTGACCGACCTGATCGGCGGCCAGGTGCAGATGGCATTCGTCACGCTGTCGGCGGCGCTGCCCCACATTCAGTCGGGCAAGCTCAAGGCCATCGCGCTGGCGCATCCGCGCCGGGTGGAGGCCATCGCTCAGGTGCCCACGATGGCCGAGGCCGGAATGAAGCAGTTCGAAGCGGCGACGTGGTTCGGGCTGTTCGCGCCGTCCAGCATGCCCGCCGACCTGCGCGAGAAAATCTACACCGATGTCGCCAAGATCGTGGCCACGCCGGAAATGACCAAGAAGCTGCAAGACATGGGCGGTGATGTGAACAACAGCTCGCCCCAGCAGTTCCAGGCCTTCATCAACGACGAAGCGCAACGCTGGGCAGAGGGCGTAAAGCTCTCGGGCGCGCAGATCGACTGACCGGCCGCACGGGCCAATCCGACGGGAGACCACGCACTATGAGCAACACCGATCAAGACCTGCTGGCGCGCTGCGCCGCCATCGGGACCAGCACCTGGGCCGACGCCATGGACACGCTGGGCATTGCCGGCGTCGTGCAGGGCATCGCCCGGCGCGGCGGCCAGGGCCGCATCGCCGGCTTCGCCGTCACCGCCCGCCACGTATGGGGCGGGCTGGGCGATTTCGACCGCTCCGAATTCGCGGTGGGGCGGCTGGTGGCCGCCACCGGCCCCGGAAAGGTGCTGATGGTGGATGCGGGCGGGACCTGCATTTCCACCTTTGGCGGCATCGCCTCGCTGGCGGCTTCGCGGCGCCAGGCCACCGCGGTGGTCATCGACGGCGCCTGCCGCGACGTCGATGAAATCCAGGCGACCGGGCTGTGGCTTGCCAGCCGCCACGTCACGCCGTTGACGGGCAAGACGCGGCTGCGCCTGCAGGCCATGGGCGAGCCCGTGGTCATCGGCGGCGTGCCGGTGGCCGAGGGAGACCTCGTGGTCGGCGACGACACGGGCCTGGTGGTGGTGCCGCGCGCGCGGCTCGATGAGGTGCTGGCCGCGGCGCGGGAAGCCCTGGACGTCGACGAGCGCGTGGAAAAGGGCATACGCGACGGCCTGTCGTTCGCCGATGCGGCCGCCGCCGCGAACTACATCCCCGCCAGCCCTGGAGACCGGGCGTGACGGCTTCTTATGATGTCGTGCAGGTGGCGTCGCTGGGCGCCGACTTCGATCAGCGACTGGCGGCGCGCTACCGGGTCCTGCCGGCCTGGCGCGAGCCTCGGGGCCTCGCCGCGTTCGGCGGCGAACTGCAAGGCCTGCGCGTTGCCGTGACTTCGGTGCGCCATGGTTTTACGCAATCCATGTTCGATGCGCTGCCCGCCCTGCAGGCCGTCTGCAGTTGGGGCGTGGGCCACGACACCCTGGACCTGCGCGCGGCCGCCGCGCGCGGCATCGGCGTCAGCGTCACGCCCGACGTGCTGGACGATTGCGTGGCCGATCTGGCCTGGGCGCTGATGCTTTCGGCGGCGCGGCGCACGGCCGTGGGCGACCGCTACGTGAAGACGGGCCAGTGGCGGGCGCTGGGGCAGTTTCCAGTGGCCACCAAAGTATCGAGCAAGCGGCTGGGAATTCTGGGGCTGGGCCGCATCGGCGAGGCCATCGCCCGGCGAGCCGCGGGCTTCGATATGCAAGTGCGTTACCACAGCCGCAGCCCCAGGCCGCAGGCGCCTTACGGTTACGAGGCCTCGCTGGTGGACCTGGCCGCGTGGTCCGATTTTCTGGTGGTGGCTTGCGTTGGGGGCGCGGCGACCCGGCATTTGGTGAATGCGCCGGTCATCCGCGCGCTGGGGCCGCAAGGCATCCTGGTCAACATCGCGCGCGGAAGCGTCGTGGACCAGGCCGCCGCGCTGGCCGCGCTGCGTTCCGGAGAACTGGGCGGCGCCGGCCTGGACGTGCTGGAGCAGGAACCCACGCCGGCCGTCGAATTCGCCGGTCTGGACCAGGTGTCGCTGATGCCTCATGTGGGCAGCGCCACGCGCGAGACCCGGGCCGCCATGGCGGAACTGGTGCTGGACAACGTGAACGAGTTCATGCGCTCGGGCAGGCTGCTGACGCCGGTGGCGGCGCGGGAGATGCAGGCGTGACGCGGGCCGGGCTGCTGGGGGACCTGATCGCCTGCCTTGGCCAGGCGCATGTGCTGACCGGCGCCGATGCCGAGCCTTACCTGACCGACTGGCGCCAGGCCGTCACCGGCCGCGCGCTGGCGGTGCTGCGGCCCGCTGATAGCGACGAGGTGGCGCGGGTGATGCGCGTGTGCGCCGCCGCCGGCGTGCCGGTGGTGCCGCAGGGCGGCAATACCGGCCAGGTGGCGGCCGCCACGCCCGATGCCAGCGCGTCGGCCGTGGTGCTGTCGCTGCTGCGCATGAACCGGGTGCGCGCCGTGGACCTGGACAACGACACCATCACGGTCGAAGCCGGCTGCGTGCTGCAGGCCGTCCAGGAAGCGGCGGCCCAGGCCGGCCGGCTGTTTCCGCTGTCATTAGGGGCGGAAGGCAGTTGCACCATCGGCGGCAACCTGGCGACCAACGCGGGCGGCACGCAGGTGCTGCGCTACGGCAACGCGCGCGAGCTTGCGCTGGGCCTGGAAGTCGTCACGCCGCAAGGCCGGATCTGGCACGGGCTGCGCGGCCTGCGCAAGGACAACACCGGCTACGACCTGCGCGATGTCTACATCGGCAGCGAGGGCACGCTGGGCATCATCACTGCCGCGGTGCTCAAGCTCTTTCCCTTGCCGCGCACGCAACGCACCGCGTTGCTCGCGGTGCCTGGATTGCCCCAGGCGCTGCAATTGCTGCAGCGTGCCCGCGCCGGCTTTGGCGCGGGGCTGACCGCCTTCGAGGTCATGTCGCTTGCGTGCCTGCAGGACGTGACGCGGGCGTTTCCGCAGCAACGCCTGCCGTTCGCCGAACTGCCCGAGGGCGCCTGGTGCGCGTTGCTGGAAATATCGGACAGCGAGGACGAGCAGCATGCGCAGGAGCGGCTGGAGGCCGTTCTGTCGGCCGCCATGGAGGCGGGCGAGGCGCTGGATGCGGCGGTCTCGGTGTCGGGCGCGCAAAGCGCCGCCTTCTGGCATCTGCGCGAGAGCATTACGCTGGCGCTGGCGCGGGCCGAGGCCTGTGTCAAGCACGATATCTCGCTGCCCGCGTCGCGGATCCCCGATTTCGTACGGTGCACGGACGAGGCGCTGGCCGCCGCGTATCCCGGCGTGGCCATGCGCGTATTCGGCCATCTGGGCGACGGCAATCTTCACTACAACCTGCTGCCTCCTGCTGGCGCGCCGCAAGCGGACATCCAGCGGCTGGTGCATGACCGCGTGCACGAGGCCGGCGGATCCATCAGCGCCGAGCAGGGCATCGGCCAGCGCCGCGTGCAGGACCTGCAGCGCTACAAGAGCGAGGTGGAGCTGGACCTGATGCGGCGGATCAAGCAGGCCCTGGACCCGCAGGGGCTGATGAACCCTGGCAAGGTGCTGCCGGCAAGCCCGGCCGGCGCCTTGCCGTAATACGCCGCGCCGCGAGCCTCGCGCGGCGGGCACTTTTTCTTAGATGGCCGCTTGGCCGGACCACACCAAAAGCCTGGAGACAAAAAAATGTTTGTATCGTGCAAGACCATCGCGCGCGCCGCGCTGTCCGTCGCGGGCCTTTGCGCCGCGTTGCCCGCCTGGGCGTGGCCGGACCGGCCCATCGAACTGGTTGTCGGCTTTGCGCCGGGAGGCGGCACGGACCTTACGGCCCGTTCGCTGGCGGTCTTCCTGGAAAAAGAGCTGGGCACGACCGTCGTGGTGCAGAACAAGCCGGGCGCTTCGAGCGCGATTGCGCTGTCGTACGTGGCGCGCGCCAAGCCGGACGGCTACACGCTGGCCATGACGAACATGCCCGGTCTGGTGTCCTTGCCGATCGAGCGCAAGGCGGGTTTCACGGGAAGCGATTTCACCTACCTGGCCAACCTGGTGCGCGACCCCAGCGCATTCAGCGTGGCCAGCGACAGTCCGTACCAGACCTTGGAGGCGCTGATTGCCGCGGCCAAGGAAAAGCCCGGCGCGGTGAGCTATGGGTCTACGGGCGTCGGCACCGACGACCATCTGGCGCTGGTGTTGTTCCAGGCCCAGACAGGCACGAAGCTGAACCACGTGCCGTACAACGGCGCGGGGCCGTTGCGCAGCTCGGTGCTGGGCGGGCACACCGTCATCGGCGGCCTGAACATGGGAGAGGTCATGCCCTACCACGGCAAGAACATGCGGGTGCTGGCGCAGGCCAGCGAAAAACGGTCGCCGCTGGGGCCGGACGTGCCCACGTTCAAGGAACTGGGCGTGAACCTGGTGTTTGCCTCGGAGCGCGGCATCGTCGCGCCCAAGGACCTGCCCGCCGATGTGTCCGAGAAGCTGCGCGGCGCGCTGGGCAAGGTTGCCGCCAACCCGGAATTCCAGGCCCAGATGAAGCAGCAGTTCACCGAAATGGACTACGTGGACGGACCGCAATGGCAGGACCGCCTGAAGGACGATGATGCCCGCCTGCGCCAGATCTGGGCGCAGACGCCCTGGGTGGAGTA
>RCUH01002486.1_pt1 | contig 10634 bp, 12 predicted proteins | sample 2166191 | NCBI WGS metagenome assembly RCUH01 (sample SAMN09932848, study PRJNA488358) | compost metagenome | feature: garden; material: soil; isolation source: compost soil in an enriched community after 214 h of incubation | place: Germany: Experimental Botanical Garden Goettingen | collected...
CTACCTACAACGTAAAAATTAACTTTTTCATTAAACTTAAAAAGTTTAATGAAACTAAAAATCCATAAATAAAACTTTCATCCAAAAGTTAATTTTTACGTTGTAGGTAGTAGCCTAAGAACGCTTTTTCATACGAATTTTTATACCCTGTATGCTACGGCATATTGAAAAAAATTTTATCAAAAATTACATAAATTTTAACTTTTCTAAAATTTATGGGTCTTAGGATATACAGGTGAAATAGCGAAATAATAATGTCAATGTAGTAGACATCAATTTTATGTATCATTCAGCTTAAAAGTTATGTATATTAGAAATATATAACTAAGTTAATAGAGTGTTGTCATAATAAAAGAGCTATAGATTCATTGAAAATTTTAAATTCATATTTCAAAGAGTTTTTATGGATATAAATGATGCTTGTATATTATATTGTATAATATAAAATATGGGAAGTGTTCTTCGTATGAAAGCGGGACTTCTTAATGAACCATTTAATCAGATACCAGATGAATTGATTGAATATCCATTCTCTGCCGGGATTAATCCTGCATTTACATTGAGAGTAAAACAATACATCGGAAATAGAGGATACGTTTATTTTGATTTACTCGGTCAAGCTGTACTTAAACTTATTGCGACTGACGTATCAATGAATGTTGCTAAAGGAGACAGTTTAGCCAAAATTAATCATTTACGAAATAAGATTGACAATAACTTTTACGTTTGTTTATTAAGTAAATATAAGTTATGTTCTGAAAGTCTAGCTAAAACTCAGAAAGATGTTGATAAACATTGTCCATACATTCTTCAATCTCTTGTTGGTGTAGTATATTATTATCTGGGAGGATATTTGGGCATTGGCAACGTGAAAGATGTAATCTTGAATGAATGGTTAGATCCTCATTTTAACTTTACTCAAGCTGTTACAGATATATATTATGGTAATAAACCTTCATGTAGAGGTCCTAGCGTACCATTGAGAGATCCAAAAGGAATGTTGAAAGATATGGCATGGGTTCCAAGAAGAGAGATACCAGATAGTACTCACTATCCATTCTTTAACCAAGAATCCATTATACCAGTACCTCCTTTAGATAGATTTGAATATGAACAAAGAATTAGTCCTAATGTTACTAATGAAGCCATGGCTTCATTAGGAAATGTAAATCCATTACCTGTTCAAAGAGAAATATTGACTTCTACCGGTAGTGATATTTCACTACCGAGTAATGGAAATGTAGTATCATCAAGAGATACATCAACTTTTAATCGAATTGGAGGTTTATCTAATTCACTTGTTGATGCAAGTATTAGAACTGTTCCTACAAGATTCACTACAGATGAGTTACTTGAAATTACTCCTCAATATTATTCGTATAATATGATTCCTGATATACAAAGTTTAGAATTACCTTATACAGTAAATCCAAATGATACTCAGACATCTCCACAGAATTCATATTCAAATTCAGAACTTGAAAGAATTATCTTTGGTGTTTAATTCTGAATAAATGATGCTTTGCATCATTTATTCGTATACAAATAATGTAAAGCATTATTATACAAATAATGCTTTACATTATTATACAAATAATGCTTTACATTATTATACGAAATTTAGTTAAATATATTAGGGTAACGTGATTGTAAATCTCTCACTTTACGAAGATATTTCTCATGGGATTGAGACAGCGTATTATTTATTGGTACAAGTCTTGAATGTAAGAATGTATTATGATTATATAGATCAGTTCCTCTTAAATTCATTGGGAAGATAGTTCTATTACTTATCTTCGTTATAACATCAATCAAATCGTCTCTTCCGCATAAAACTTCATTATAAAATTGAATTGAAGCTTCATGATTGACACGTTTATTTTGAAGTATCGCATCAACAGATTATCTAATTAATTGATCCGATTGTCCTTTCAAGATAGGAATAAATGAGATTAATATCTTTTCTGTTGTGTCCATTTTATAAATGCTATCTATAAATGAAGCTTTGTATATATTATTCTGTCTTAGACAGAATAATACTTTATCAATTAAATCCTCTAGAATAGTCTATTCTAGAAAAAGGATTAAGATATTGATTACCATCAAAACCTGTAATTGTATGATCTCCAAAGAAAGCAGGCTCAGGGTTTCTAGAAGAACTAAATGCCGAATAAGCACTTCCGAAGGATCCAAATCCTTCAAAAGGATTTGGGAATCTTATAGGTTTATTATCTTCAATAATAATTACTTCAGGCTTGTAATTTTTATGTAAAACTCTTAACTCTCTATTCTTCAAATTCTCTGGATCTCTTGTTCTATTACTAATGAATGACATCAAGTCTCTCAATTCATTTCTTCCTTCGAGAACAGCAATGTAAAATGCTTCTGTTGCTTCACTCCTGATTTGATTTAAACCAATGATAGACTTTGTACATTCTCTAACATTTCCTTCACTTTGTCCTTTCAGGGATGGAATAGAACTAATCAAAATTTGACTTACGATATCTGAGATATTCATTTTTAATATACTGTATCTTCAAATGATTTTAATAAATATATGTTGTTGTAGTTGACATTTATACTTTTATTTACATATACATATGTATATCAGTATCAATGTACAAATATGTATATCAGTATCAATGTACAAATATGTATATCAGTATCAATGTACATATTTTATAGTAAATAAGTGATGTAAAACATCACTTATCATATTTTATAGTAAATAAGTGATGTTTTACATCACTTATCATATTTTATAGTAAATAAGTGATGTTTTACATCACTTATCATAATTATCTAATCGACATCATCGATCGAATTAGTATCTAAATTTGTAACTTCATACTCTTGATGATTGTCTCTTTCGATTAACATCTCCAAAGTTTTGATTTTCAATTTAAGATTTTTTATTGTGTCTTCTCGGCTCATATCATCAGGCTTAAATACATTAAATATAGAATCTAATCCTATACCCTTCCCTGCATCACTCTCAATTCCAAGAACATCATTATTATACTGAAATAAAGGAGAACCAGTCAATTCCTTTGGATCAACAACAGAATTACTTAAATTTATAATGGTATCTTTAACATCTAATCTAAAACATAGTACTTCTAGGTAAAATTTTATAGCTGCTTTGCTTGTGATAAACTTTCTATAATAGTTTTTAAGGAAGAATTTATGTAACGTATCTTCTACATATTCACTTGCTTCATTTTTAAGAGATGGAATAAGGCTTATAAGTTCTTTATCATTGAGTTCAACAGAATTCATTTTTAAGTTATAAGTCTGAAATAACATTGATATGTTGATGTAGCCAAAATATACTATCTAAGTTCATATTATATAATATCTACATTCATATTATATAATATCTACATTCATATTATATAATATCTACATTCATATTATGTAATGACTCTTAGAGTCATTACATCATTTATAAATTTCTGGGTTTAAGATAAGGAAAGTCTATATTTCTTTTGTAACATTCATCTGATATATAATGAGTTAAACTATGAATACAAGTTCCATTTTCAACTACGGATGTTCTACTGTTATACAATATCAAATTAATATTATCGATATCAACTGTATATCGTAATCTATTTTTATCAACATTATGCATACCATTTGCTCTAAGAACTGAACATATAAAATCAAAAAGTATATCTGTGAATTGTTTTGTTCGCAATAATGAACATAAGATTTCAGATTCATTGAATGTTTCTAGTAAGAATGGAAGATCATTAGGATATTCCATTTCATTTAAATCTATAACTGAAGCAACAAATGGAAGATTTGGATACATTTTTACATCATGAATTGTAGCTCGTTTCGATAATCCATACCAATTAAAATGTCCCGATAAATTATTATCGTGTATGAATTTGAATGTTAAATCTTTTCTGCTAGACACAATAGCAAAATTCCATGGTAAGTTGATATTGTTAGTTATGTCAGTTAGAGGAACATTCTTTGATAATGCAGAATAATACCAATTACCAGTTACTCCATAAACATGAAGATCTATTAAACTTATAGCATCTAAGCTTATGTTACTATTATACGATAAAGCTCTCCTATCCCAAGATAGAGATCCATAAGCTAAAACTTCTTCTATAGATGCGTATGTTGATCTAAGTTCAATATCTTGATTGTATACTTCCATATTTTTATCTACATCGAACGTAATATAAATTGACATGGAATACATGAATTATTAGATATAAATATTGAATGATGCTTAAGCATCATTCAATGCTCCTTTTACTCAAATATCCTATATGTTCCCAATAGAGATTCTGACGACACGACTAGACTAGGCATTGTTCTTCGTAAAAGTCTTTGTTCTTTTCTAGATCTATTTCTTTCAGCTACAATTCCAAAAAGAGTTTCATTTAAAGCATCTTTGTTATAGACATTTCTATATAATCTTTCTATTACGCCTTCATACATCTTAAGTTCTCTGATATTAGGTTTTACAATTTCATTGAATGCTCTCAATGCAACATCAGAAGAAATATATTTATCTTCCAAAAGATCTTCTATATAATCTTCCATTTCATCTATATCCTGTATATTCTTGATGTATAACATGGAGTTGAGAAGCTTCTGATCATTTTCTATAATTTCTCTTTGTGCATTCTCTAAATATCTAATTGTACCTTCATTATAATTCATTTATTATGCTTGTACATTCCCATGTTATTTGTATCATGTATATACAAATAACGTGTATGTATATACATTAAATGATACAACCATCATTTTAACATAATATAGTCAATATATTGAATATACATCATTTTAACATAATATATTGACTACACATCATTTTAACATAATATAGTCAATATATTGACTACACATCATTTAATGTATATCGAATATATTATGTTAAATAATGTATATCGAATATATTGAATATATTATGTTAAATAATGTATATTGAGTATATTATGTTAAATAATGTATATTGACTATATTATGTTAAAATGATGTATCATAACATCAATATATAATTATAACATCAAATAGTAAATGGAGAACATAGACAGAGTCGGTAAACACATCAAGAGTGTTCTCAAAATGAATGGAACTTTACTAGAAAATATTCCTAACGTATACTTCTATACAGCAATGCTTTCACGAGATGAATCAAGGAAGTTACCAGCAACAATGAGACGGTACCTAATCCAAGAAACGGGATATAGCGATTATGAAACATTCGAGTTTGTCGGAGATGCAGTATATGAACTTGTTATGGCAGAAATCATATATAGAAATCCAATCTTAAATATGACTAGTAAAAACATTGTTGGAAATCATGCAAGATCTAATCATCTTTTCTCATGTCTCATGCAAAGTAAAAATCTTTGTAGTTTAACTATGCCTCAAAAAGAATGTGCAGATAAATTTGAAGCCATTGTTGGTGTTGTATATACTGCTCTCGAGGCTGGAAACTATGATTCAGTTAGTATAATTGGACAATGGTTGACTTCTGTTTGGGACTTAGAGCAAGCTTATACTTCTAGAACTAATACATGTGATCATCTTGTCAAAGGCAATGGTACAACATTGCCTAAACATGAAATTGATCAATTCTTTTAAATGTACGTAATGAAGCTTTGCTTCGTTACATTTGATATCTGATTATGCAAAGCATAATCAGATTTATATTATGTGTAAAACTACATTCTTGGAATAACACTTTGTTACATCATGAACATATGATATCAATGTCATGATACATCTTCGTAAATTTAATTGGAGTAAAGACATTTTGTATCCTTTTTCCAATAAGTTTTAAACGTAATGGCATATCATGTACTATTACAATTCTATTGAAGTTCCAAGGTAAATGGATATTATTCAAGATCATTGATGCATCTACATGGTTCATATGAACCATAAGATGACCTTTGATATCATTTCTTTTGAATAGTGTCTCTCTATCGAACTTTACAATACCGCCAGCATAAATAACTTCAACTATATCTCCATTAATACTAGAATCAATAATGTTATAGTTTATATCAATAACATTTTTTGTATATCTAGTAATATACCACGAATCTATTGCATTAGGCATATCAAGTGTTAATACTTCCATTGTCAATCTATCATTAGATGATAATCCCTCGAGACTCCATGGAAAATTATGATACATGAGTACTGTCTCCATATCTATTGTCAGAGATATACTATACAAAGATATTTCATGATATATACCCTTATTATAGTAGCTTAATCTATCTCCTGTTAATGTAACATTTGATATATCCTTAACATCTTTCTTCTCATAAAAAGATATAATCATATCTTTATTACCTTCCGTTATATACGGAAGGTTATCAAAGCTCACACCAAAACTTTTTGCATAAGTCCATTTTCCTCGAATATTGGTGGATATCTTGTCTATTTTATCTAGATTCTGTCTTGTTAATTTAGGATTGCAAGAAAGATAAGTTCTATTCCATGGTAAATCTAGATTTCTAATGATATCGTCAAATGAAACATGACTTGATAATACATCATAAAATTGAAGATGGTCTACAATTACTTTATTGCCCATATAATTATTATAACTTTCGATTGCTTCTTGAACTATATACTTATGATAATACATTTGTATATTATATGATACATGTACATACATTATTTGGTGGATATCCACCAGATAATACTTTTAATTTATGAATATATCAATGTTATTGATATATCTTTTAATTTATGAATATATCAATGTCATGATACATTTCTGTAAACTTAATTGGAGTAAAGACGCTTTTTATCCTCTTACCAAGGAGAGCTAAACGTAATGGAACATTATCTGCTGTTATAATTCTATTAAAATTCCAGGGTAAATGGATATTATTCATGATCATTGATGCATCTACATGGTTCATATGAACCATAAGATGACCTTTGATATCATTTCTTTCGAATAATGTCGCTTTATCAAACTTTACAATACTACCATTAAAAATAACTTCAACTATATCTCCGCGGATAGTTGAATTAATGATGGTATAATTTAAATCTATAACATTTCTTGCGGATGCAAAAGGATTCCATTCTTTGCTACAATTAGGAAGATGTAATGCTAATATTTCCATCGTTAATTTGTGATTTTCTGACAATCCACAAAGATTCCATGGAAAATCAGGATACATACATATTACTTCCATATCTATTATCCCCGATAACATATGTAATGTTATTTCTTTATATTGGCCATGCCAGCGATATCGTATAATTTCATTATCTAACACAACATTCGAAACATTTGCAGCTGGATTACCTTCAATAAGAGATTTAATCAAATCTGCGAGATCATCTGTAGAATATGAAAAGGTTTTCCATTTTACATTATAAAATCTTTCATGAAACCATTCACCTCGTAGATTACTACATATTCTGTTTATTTCATTTGAATCATTTTCTTTTAATTTTGGATTCCAAGAAAGATAATCTCTATTCCAAGGTAGATCGTTATTTTTAATAATATCTTCGAGTAGAACACATCTAGATAATATATCATATAAATGAAGATAATCGACAATTCTATCTGGTTTCATGTAGTTGTTATAGCTTTCTATTACATCTTGAACTATATACTTCTGATAATACATTTAAATGTATTATCATACTCATTTTCATATTATCTAGTGGACATCCACCAGATAATATTATTTAATCACACATACAAAGATATCTTTTATTCATGATATCTAATAACGCAAAGCTATATTCCATATATCATACACATATAATATCAATGTCATGATACATTTCTGTAAACTTAATTGGAGTAAAGACGCTTTTTATCCTCTTACCAAGAAGGGCTAAACGTAATGGAACATTATCTGCTGTTACAATTCTATTAAAATTCCAGGGTAAATGGATATTGTTCATAATTTCTGATGCATCTACTTTATGCTTATAAACCATGAGATGACCTTGTAGATCATTCTTGTTGAGAAGCATACTAATATTGAATGGCACAATTTTTCCATTAACGTCAACATTTATTGAGGGATCTGTAGATTCAATTACCATCATAGTATCGATAGGAGGAACAATGAATTCATTTGGTATATTAATTTCATTTATATAATGATGTAAATCTATGATATTCGATGAATATCCTGAGATATTCCATTCACCTATAGCATTAGGAAGATCCATACATAGGACCTCCATTATCAAACCTGTATTACAAGATAATCCGTCAAGGTTCCAGGGAAAACTTGGATATTCTTTTACGTGATCCATATCAGCTATTGATGATATGATATACGAATACAATCTTTCGATCTTATTATTTCTTTGAAACACAATATCATGCCCATCTACAGATACATTTAATATAGATCCAGATCTATTCCCTGACACGAAAGATCTCAAAATATCTTCCATAAATGGAATATTCCATAATTGCCCTGATCTCAAATAACCCCTTCCCCGCACCGAACACCATTGATCTCTCAGATTATCACATTGATATAAAATTTCACGATGTTGATATTTTATACTTTCATTCATGCTTAAATATCTACTATTCCAAGGTAAATCTTTATTTATAATGATATCATTTACAGTTACATTCATTGATAATTTATCATAAATCTCTAAGTAATCAACAATTAGTTCATCAGTAGCATATATGTTATAGCTCTCAATTGCATCTTGAACTATATACTTATGATATAATTCCATTTATTAAAATATCAAAATATTGATGTATCAATTAACACATCAATATATACTACATATAAGTTCTGATTGGTATGCGAATATATCATGTGAATATGTATGATCATAGATTAATCATATATTAATATATCAACATCATGGTACCTATCAGTAAATTGTATAGGAGTAAATATACTTTTAACTCTAGACCCTAATAATGCTAAACGTAATGAAACATTATTTGAACATATCATTTTATGAAATTTCCATGGTAAATGTATATTATTCATAATTGTGTTAACATCTACTTCATTCATATACACCATCAAAGATCCCTTGAGATCACTTCTAGAATTTAAACTTTCTTTATCAAATTTAATAAGTTTATTATTAAAGTATATCTTGAGATATGCATCGTCTACATCATGAAAATTAGAAACATAATGATGTAGATCTGAAATTTTATAAGTATAATCTCTAATGATATTTTCATCAGGGTCATCAGGTATATATTTAGCAAGAACTTCCATTGATATACTACCTTTCTGCATTAATCTCTCGAATTCCCATGGGAATTCGTGATACCTCAATACCTGATTCATTGTAACATGCCGATAAAATCGATGCTTAGGAATTTTCTGTCTTATATTATCGCGCTCGTACTGTACATAACGATTATCAATTGAAACATTCGAGATATTTAAATATGCAGTTCTTGTTATAGATGATTTAAGTATCTTTTCTACGTCCAAGGGATCAAAAGGATTTGTATATCTCACGTGAATATGATTTGGAATCCTTCGCTCAAGTATACGAGGCCATGTTCCTCGTAAATTTTTACAAATCAATTCAATTGAAGACATATCAGTTATAGATATCTTCTTTTTTCTACAAAGCTCCTCTCTATTCCAAGGAAGATCTGGATTAGCATAAACATCTTTTATATTTACATATACTGATAATGCATCATAAAAATCTAGGTAGTTAACAGTTATATCATCATTTGAAAATGAATTCCAATCATCTATTACATCTTGTACTATATACTTCTGATAATGGTACATTTACTATCATATCACATATACAATTATTAAAGTAAATATATGAATGTTCCAAGGTAATATTCACTATTCTGAATTATATTATTTGAAAGGACTTTTCATTTTTGTATAGACAGAAGTATTTCATATTAATACAATTTACGTGAATTATTATAGGAAACATAATTTAAATGATATAAAGTTTTAGAAAATTAATAAATTCGAGAATGACACTTTAAAATATCTCATTATTTGAATATTATATCTTCAGATTCAGCGATAAAATTGATGTCATCTACATCGACATCAATTTTTCGATAATTTAACCGTTCATCCTAGGACTTAAAAATTTTTAAACTTCTAAAATTTATGTAATTTTTGATAAAAAATTTTTGAAAATCTCCATGTATAGACAGTATAAAAATCTTGATGAAAAAGCGTTGTAAGGCTACTACCTACAACGATAAAAATAAAATTTTCATTAAACTTATTTTTATGTGATTTTAGTTTCATTAAACTTTTTAAGTTTAATGAAAATTCTATTTTTATCGTTGTGGGTGGTAGCCTACGAACGCTTTTTCATTGATATTTTTATACCCTATGTACTAGGGAATCTGTAAAAAATTTTTATCAAAAATTACATAAATTTTAGAATTATAAAAATTTTTAAGTCCTAGAATGAACAGTTAAATTATCAAGATATTGATGTCGATGTAGATGACATCAATATTCTTATCACATGATTCTATAATTCATATCAACTATGATTATCCATTATTTAATGATTGATTGAATGATGTTGATTTTAATAATTATTTATTGTTTATTGTTTGTATCATACTTAAGTATCTATCATACTATCATACTTAAGTATCTATCATACTATCA
>RCUH01002487.1_pt1 | contig 10623 bp, 13 predicted proteins | sample 2166191 | NCBI WGS metagenome assembly RCUH01 (sample SAMN09932848, study PRJNA488358) | compost metagenome | feature: garden; material: soil; isolation source: compost soil in an enriched community after 214 h of incubation | place: Germany: Experimental Botanical Garden Goettingen | collected...
ACGCGCTCCTGACCAAGCTCGGCCTCGAGCCGATCGACGTCATGCGGACCAAGGACGACCTTTTCAAGGAGCTCGGCCTGCAGGGCAAGACGTTTTCGCGCGAAGAGGGCATCCGGCTCTTGGCGGAGCATCCGGCGCTGCTGGAGCGTCCGATCGTCGTTCGGGGAGACAAGGCCGTCGTGGCGCGTCCTCCTGAGCGGGTGAGCGAAGTCCTGTGAAGATCCTGACCGCGGACTTCGTCTGCTCGGCCGTCAAGCCGGAACAACACCCTCGCCAGCGCCTGGCCGGAGTGGCCTTCGCAGGCCGCTCGAACGTGGGCAAGAGCTCGCTGATCAACAAGCTGGTGAACCGCAAGGCTCTCGCTAACGTCTCGGCGAGGCCGGGCAAGACCGCGACGCTCAACTTCTTCATCGTCAACAAGCAGATGTACCTGGTGGACTTGCCGGGCTACGGGTACGCGAAGGTCTCCAAGGCCGAGAAAGCGGCCTGGGGTCAGATGATCGAGCGCTTCCTGGACACGTACGAGGACCTGAAGGGCCTGGTGCTGATCGTGGATCTTCGGCATCCTCCGACGGCAGACGACCTCCAGATGTACCAGTGGGCCAAGGCGGCCGGAGTGCCGGTGGTGGTGGCCGCGACCAAGGCGGACAAGCTCAACCGCTCGCAGATCGATTCGCACGTGGCGGCGGTCTGGGAGGGGCTGGGGATGGAGCATTTCCCCGAGGACGAGCTGATTCCGGTTTCGGCCGAGAGTGGGTTGAACCGCGATCGCCTCTGGACGGCCATCACGGGCTTGATTTCAGGCTAGCCCCGAGCCCGGCGCCACGGGCGACGGACGAACGTTTCCAGCGAATTCCTTGGCTCTTCGGGCCGATTCCTCACCGCGTCGCCCTCCCTATCATGCGAGTGATCCGACATGGGAGGAACGCATGGAGGGCTGGCGCCGCAGTTGGGAAGAGCTCAGCCTAGGGAGCCGCTTTCGGCTTCTCTTCTTGTTGGCGTACGTGCCGGTGCTGCTGATTGGCGGCGCCTTGATGATCTGGCTTTACCTGGCGGCCCGTCAGAGCCTCTTCGAGCAGGTGGACCGCCAGGCGCAGCTCGGCTATTCCAGCCTGGATCGCTGGTACGACCAGCAAGTGACGTTCCTGTCGTTCATGGCGAGCGAGCCTCAGATTCGCGCGGGGGCCACGCCGCAAGCCTTGGCTTTCCTGCGCCGAGTCGAACATGGCACGTCGGGATGGCTCGGCATTTCGATGATTGACGCCTCGGGACGCGTCGTCTTGTCCACGCTACGGCCGCCCGGAAGCCCCCCGATGGACCTGAGTGGCTTCGTGCAGCGTGCGCTGCGGACCGGCCAGCCGACCATGTCAGGCTATACCACGGCCAGCTTGGTTCCCGAGGCGATGGTGACGCTGCTCTACCCTTACAGGGAAGGCGCCACCCGCCGGGCGCTCGCCATTCACTACTCCTCGCGTTACTTCGCGGAGTTCTTCGAAGCGCTTCCCTTTCGAAACAATATCGTGGTGACCTTGCTGGATACGGAAGGCCGGCGATTGGCTCGGTCGCAAGTCGGCGGGCTTATCGGTGAGCGGGTGAAGTCCCCCGCCGCGACCTACATGCTCACGCATGAGCAAGGAGAACGGATCCTGCTCTGGGCCGACCGAATCGAGCGCATCACGGCCTTCTACCATCACCCGCCCACCGGCTGGATCGTCTCCGCCGGCATTCCGGTCGAGGACTCCCTCGGGATGCTCCAGCGCACGCTGCTGGCCATCCTGAGCATCGGCATCCTCGGCTTCGGGCTGGTCTTCTGGGCCCTCCAGCTCGGCATCCACCAGGCGAGTCGCCAAATCGCCCTGCTGGTGGACAACGCCCGACGGCTAGGGGAGGGGGAGCTGGGGGTCCGCGTTCCCCCCTTCAGCTCCCAGGAGCTCAATACGTTAGGCTGCTCTTTCAATCAGATGGCCGAGGAAATCGAGCAGTCCCATCTCTCGCTCGAAGCGCAGGTCGCCGAGCGCACCCGCAAGCTATCCGAGGCCCTTGAGCAGCTCAAGACCCTCGACCGCCTCAAGGACACGTTTCTCTCGACCATCTCGCATGAGATGAAGACCCCGCTTTCGCTCATCATCGGGTACACGGAGCTCTTGCAAGACAAGTATCCCAACGAGGAGCTCCTCAAAGGGCTCCAAGACGGCAGCCGGCGGTTGACCACGCATATCAATAACATGCTGGATTACAGCGCGCTCCTGGGCGGGGGGCTTCCCCTCTACAAGACGGAAGTCTCCATCCCCGAGGTGGTCCATAACGCCCTCGACATCATGGACACCGAGTTCAAGCTCGGCCAGTTGAACGTCGAGACGACGATCGCCCCCGACGTTCCTCCGGTCTACGGGGATTCGCGGCGGATCACCCAGATGGTCCTCGAGCTTCTCGACAACGCTCGCAAGTACACCCCGCCGGGAGGACGCGTCGGGGTGGAGGTCGCGCCGCATGACGGGAACGTTCGGATCGAGGTCTGGGATACGGGTTCGGGGATCAAGGAAGCGGATCTGGAAAAAATCTGGCAGGCCTTCAACCAGCTGGAAAGCGGTCAGGCGCAGCGAAAGCCCGGGTTGGGGCTGGGGTTGACCATCGTCAAGAAGTTGGCGGAACTCCACCACGGCCGCGTCGGAGTGGAAAGTCAGCCCGGCAAGGGCAGCCGCTTCACCATCGTCCTTCCGGCCGAAGGCAAGGACTAGCCCCGGGGCTTCCGCCTCGGAGCGGGACGCGGTCCTGAAACCAGGGCGCTTAGACTCAGGCGATCTCGCAGAGGGTGTCGAGGGGGATCAGCGTGGGTTCGGAGCCGCTCAAGGGCGAGAGCCGCGCCTCCCGTTCGCTGACGATGGTCACCGCCAACCGACAAGCCTCACAACAATAGCCGAGCCATTTGGACGCCCGCGTGAGCTTTCCTTTGCATTGCGGGCAGGCATAGGTGCGAATCATAGAATCCACCCTCCCGGAACAACCCTATCAGATCCTGCACCTCCTATGCCCCAGAAATATTACGGCAAGATGACGAAATATTCTCCGCCCAGTGAAATGCACGGCAAAGGTGGATTTACCGGCCTTTCGTCAGACGTGACGCGCCTGCGGGCGTCAGGGGCGGACTTCGAGCCGATGCTCGAGGGGGGCCGAGGTGCCGTTGGGCTGCATCGCCGTGAACTGGTAGGCGCCGGGGGTCTTGGGAGTGAACGAGCCGGTCGCGGTGAAGGGAGCCATCATGTCGGCGTAGGCCTTGTCGGTCTCGCCGGTGGCGATCGCCTTGACCAGAATGGTCTTGGTCTCGGGATGCTCGACGAACTCGACCCCGCGGAAGGTCAGCCCCGCCTGGGGCATGGCGCCCGTGACCGTGATGACGAGGCGCTGGCCGACCTTCGCCTTGGCCGGGGCCTCGAGGCGGTCGATATAGCCGTAGGTCGTGAACGTCTTTTCGTGACTCGGGCTCATCCAACCTCCCATGGCGACGAAGAGGGTCGCGATCGATGCGGTAACGGAATTGAAGAACATGCCAGGCTCCTTGTGTGAAGAGGGCGGGGCCCTATTATCCTACCTGAAATCCCAACGGTCGACAGCCTGATCGCTGCGTGTTAGGATCCTCCCCCATGACGACGCCCTCCCCTCAGCCGGTTCCCCGGCGACACGAGCACTTCATGCGTCTGGCCCTCGAAGAGGCGGCGCGCGCCGAGGCGATCGGAGAGATCCCGGTCGGCGCCGTCCTGGTTTGCGACGGCGAGGTCGTGGCCCAGGCGCATAATACCCGCGAGACCGCGCACGATCCCCTGGGTCACGCCGAGCTCACCGCCATGCGCGAAGGTGCCCGCCGTCTCGGCCGCTGGCGCCTCTCCGGATGCACCCTCTACGTGACGCTGGAGCCGTGCCCCATGTGTGCCCCCGCCTTGGTACAAGCTCGAGTCGACCGGATCGTCTACGGGGCGATGGACCCCAAGCTCGGAGCGGCAGGCACCGTCTTCAACCTGGTCGATCGCCCCGAGTTCAACCACCAGCCCGAGGTGATCGCCGGAGTCTGCGAAGCCGAGGCCCAAACGGCCTTGAAACGCTTCTTTGGCCGCCGACGCGCAGGGGAAATCCCCGGCTGGCCCGAATAGGGGCTTGCGCTTAAGGGAGGCTTATGATAAAGTCAAAACTTGCGCGGTCGAGATTCGACCCCGTTTGGAGGGTATCCGAATGGTGAGGAGGCGCACTCGAAATGCGTTGCCCCGTAAGGGGTTGGGGGTTCGAGTCCCCTGCCCTCCGCTCCCACCACTAAACGACAAGGTCCCGGGTTCGAACGAACCCGGGACCTTGTCGCTTCTCCACCACGATCCCACGATCCTTGCCCGAGGCTCGGCCGTCTCTGCGGTCTCGGTCAGCCGGTTAATTGTTGGTTAACCTTTACTTAGGCCTGCTTTAAAAATCGCCGCCAGCGCGCTCCCCGTCCGCACTTGAGGGGCAAGCCATCCTTAAGCAAGCGACAACGTTTTCATCACGACGTCTTAAGAACCATCACCCCACCTTAATGCGAAAAGCGGACATGAAGAAAACTCTACCTTTCCTCCTGGCTGCCCTGTTGACCGGCTGCTCAACCCCCGGGAACTGGGGCGGCCTCCCGCTCACCGGGAGCGAGACGTTCACGGTGGATGACGCCTTTTTGGATGCCCAGTACATGACGTGGTGGCAGGGGCGCCCCGTCACCCAGGCGGACGTCGAGTTCCTGGCCCGCGCGATCTCGGCCGAGGCGCGCGGCGAGGTGACCCGCTACAAGAAGACCGGCGACGCCGCCGTCAAGCAATCCGTCTCCGGCGTCGCCTACGTCATCGCCCGCCCCGCTGGGCCGTCGGTCCCGGCACCTCCAAGCGCCAACTCGGCAAATTGATTTTCATCTACACGCCTAAGGACATCTAACGGGCTTCGCCCAGGTCCGCCGTCAATCCAAAGAAAGGTCCGAAATCACCCGATGAAACGGTTACTGAGCCTCTCGCTGCTGGTCCTCATGCTGGCCGGATGTGGTCACCCTACCGCCCCCCAGGCCGCAATCGGCACGACTTCCTCGGAGTCCTTGAGCGCCCAGGACGTCAATCTGGTAAAAAGTCAGATCAAGCAGCTGGTAAAAGTCTACTTCCGCTATCTCGATGACAATAACGACGGCCGGGTGAGCAAGAAGGAGCTGGCCAAGAACGCGCCGGGCCCCTTCTTCATGCGGCCGTACTTCGACAAGGACAACGACGGCTACCTCAGTTACGACGAGCTGCTCCAGATGATGGGGACCACGGTCCACACTGCGGCGAAGCTGCTCTACACCGTCTGCGACACCAACTTCGACGGACAGGTGACCCGTGATGATATCGCGCTGGTGCCTTTCGCCAAGTACTTCTTCACCTTGGTCGACAAGAACGACGACGGCGTGGTTTCGCTGGCGGAGTTCGAGAAGTTCGTCACCAGCGTCGGGCTCATCAAGAACCCGTTCTAAGCGAGTTTCAAGTCCCAAAAGCCTCGGGGGTGTCGCAGTCGCGACACCCCCGAGGCTTTTGCTCTTTAGATCGTTAGCGCTTGAGGGCGGCGATCGCCAAGAGCACCCAGCCCACGATGAAGAGCACGCCCCCAATGGGGGTGATGGCCCCGAGCCAGCGCAGGCCGGTGAAGGCCAGCGTGTAGAGGCTGCCCGAGAAGATGAGAATCCCGAAGAGGAAGCACCAGCCGGCCGCGACGCTCATTCCGCCCGGGAAACGCTGGATGGCCCAGGCCGCGGCGATCAAGGCGAGGGCGTGGATGAGGTGGTAATGGGCTCCGGTTTCCCAGATCTGGAGCAAGTCGGGGGTGACGCGGGCCTTGAGGCCATGGGCCCCGAAGGCTCCGAAGGCGACTCCAAGGGCGCCCATGAGGGCTCCGACAGCGAAGAAGATGCGATCCATGCGGTTTCCCTTTCCATCAGGCAGGCTGAGATTCGGATTCAGTGTACCAAAGGCCCGGGGAATAGGGCGAGTGAGCGAGGCGCCTCACATGGCCCGCATGCCGCTTGGGAGTCGCGGGGAACACGCCTATACTGGGGGCCGGATGGCGGGGAGCGCCCGCAACGCGTTCCCCGGAGGCTCCTCAAGGAGGTGCGGGATGGATCGGGACATGTACGGAATCGACCGGGAAGACGCCGTCAGCCAGCTCAACCGGTTCCTTCACGAGACGCTGCAAGAGCCCGAAGCCCAGCTCGAGGACGTTCACCTCGAGGACGGACGCTGGCAGAGCCGGGTTCAGGGCAGCCAGCGCGGGATCGCAGCCGTCTTCCTGCTCGAGCATAACGGCGTGATCGCTCCGGGCCACATGACCGAGGACTACAACTACGAGACCCCGAACAAGTGGTGAGGGGGCGATCGTGGCCAAGACGAGAGCGGCGCCCCGGGTCTCGCTGCGGTTCATCGAGGATCTGATCGCTCGACACCTGGATCTCGAACGCGAGCTCGAGGCGCTCCAAGCCGAGAAGACGTCGCTCGACGCGCAGCTACGCAGCGCCCTCGACCTCAGCCCCGGCAAGCGGGCGGAGACCGACGCGGGGAGCGCGATGCTGGTCGAATCGGACGTGGTGACCTACGACCTCGACGCCCTGCGGAGGCGGGTCAGCCCAGAGCTCTTCGAGCGCCTGACCTCCCGCGTGGTGGAGAAGGCCCACGTGGAGGCGGCCTTGCGCATGGGGCTCTTGCCGGCCGAGGTGGCGGATGAGACCCGCAGACAAGTCAAGCGCAAGCCGCAGTTGCGGGTTTCCCGGCGCTGAGCGTCTGCTAGAATAAAGCCATGACGCAGCTTCGCACCGTGGTCCTCCCCCTTTCCCCGCAAGGCCCCGATCCTGCGGCCCTTGCCGCCGCCGCCGCCATCCTCAGGCGAGGCGGGCTCGTCGCCGTGCCCACCGAGACCGTCTATGGTCTGGGCGCCAATGCGCTCGATGCGGACGCGGCTTCGCGGATCTTCGAGGCCAAGGACCGACCTGCGGACAACCCCTTGATCGTGCATGTGGACAGCCTGGAGATGGCCCGCTCCCTGGTGGCGGACTGGCCGGAGGAGGCGGAGCGCCTTGCGCATGCGTTCTGGCCGGGCCCTTTGACCCTGGTACTGCCCAAGGCTTCGCGGGTCCCGGACCTGGTCACGGCGGGCCTTCCAGCGGTTGCCCTGCGCATGCCGGCCCATCCGGTGGCCCTGGCGCTGATCCGTGAGGCCGGCCTTCCGATCGCCGCTCCCAGCGCCAACCGTTCCGGCAGGCCTTCTCCGACCGACGCGGCACACGTCCTCGTCGACATGGACGGCCGCATCGACATGATCCTGGATGGGGGCCCGGCAGCCGTGGGCATCGAATCCACCGTGCTCTCGCTGCTCTCGGATCCCCCGATGGTGCTGAGGCCCGGAGGCGTCAGCCTCGACCAGCTCCGCGAGATCGATCCGCGCATCGGCTACGGCGCCGATCACGGCAAGGTTTCCCCCGGCACGCGCTACCGGCATTACGCCCCGAAGGCTCCGGTCACGCGGATTGCGGGACGGGAGGCGATCGCCGCCGAGGCCCGTCGCCTCCATGCGGAAGGCCAAGCCCTCGGAGTGCTCACCCACGAAAGCTTGGAGCTCGAAGCGGGCATCGAGGTCGTGACGATCCCCGCGGAGCCCGACGGGTACGCCGCGGAATTCTACCGGGCGCTGCGGACGCTGGACACCCATGGCCTCGATCGCATCCTCCTCTTGGACCCACCGACGGGCGGGCGCTGGGAGGCCGTCCGGGATCGCGTGGTTCGGGCGTCGAGCTAGCGTCGGGGACGCCCTTGCCGCATCCCGTATGGGGCGCACCATGACCCCCAAGCGCGAGCGGATTACGGTATAATGGGACCGATCTGCCCCTGGGACCCCTAGCTCCGTGGCGATTTCGGAAGGCAGCGAAATCGGCTCACCCGCCAAATCGGTGGGTTTGGCCTCTCGCGGCCCCGGCGACGACCGCCGCTTAGGGTTTCCCGGCTATTCAAGGATACGGTGATTCAATGGCGAATACCCTCGAAACCGCAGGCCTCAAGACCACTCCGCTTCACGCGCAGCACCTCGCTCTGAAGGCCCGCATGGTTCCGTTCGGTGGCTGGGAGATGCCGGTACAGTACGCGGGCATCCTCGAGGAGCATCAGGCGGTCCGCCAGGCGGTCGGCCTCTTCGACGTCTCCCACATGGGCGAGTTCTCCCTGCGCGGAGAGGGCGCGGCGCGCTTCCTCGCCCGCATGGTGCCCGGAGACATCCTCAACCTGCCCGTCGGCAAGTGCCTCTACACCCAGTTCACCCGCCCCACCGGCGGAGTGGTGGACGACACGATCATCTGCCGGCAGACCGACCGCTACCTGCTGGTCGTGAACGCCTCCAACATCGACAAGGACTGGGCCTGGCTCAACGAGCACCGCCCCGCGGACGTCGAGCTGGAGAACCTCTCGGGTGTCACCGCCATGATCGCGGTGCAGGGCCCCAAGGCGGACGCCCTCATGCGCCGGATCGCCGACTCCGCCATCACCGACCTTCCGTTCTTCGGCGTGGCCGACGGAGAGGTCCAGGGCGTCCGGATGACGGCCTCCCGCACCGGGTACACCGGCGAGGACGGCTTCGAGATCTACCTGCCCAACGAACAGGCCGAAGCCCTCTGGAACGGCCTCCTGGAGGCAGGCAAGGAATTCGGCATCCAACCCTGCGGCCTCGGCGCCCGCGACACGCTGCGCCTCGAGGCGGGGCTTCCGCTTTACGGCCATGAGCTCAGCGACGAAACCACGCCCATCGAGTCCTCGCTCGGCTGGACCGTCAAGAACCCGACCGATTATCTCGGCCGCGAGGTGATCGAAGCCCAGAAGGCCAACGGGCCCACCAAGAAGCTGGTCGGTCTGAAGCTGCTAGGCAAGCAAATCGCCCGGGAGGGATACCCGGTCCACCTCGGGGACCAGGAAGTCGGCAAGGTCGCCTCGGGCGCCCCCTCGCCGACGCTGGGCCACCCCATCGCCACGGCCTTCGTGGATGCCGCCCAGGTCAAGGCCGGCGACACGGTCGAAGTTGAAATCCGTGGCAAGCGCTTCCCGGCCGAGGTCGTGAAGCCCGTCTTCTATCGCCGTACCAAGTAGTCGCAACGCAACCACCATTGGAGGACATTCTTCGCATGATTCCCCAGGACCTGAAGTACGCCAAGTCGCACGAGTACGCCCGGATCGCGGGAGATGAAGCCACCATCGGCATCTCGAGCTATGCTGCCGAGCAGCTCGGAGACGTCGTCTTCGTCGAACTTCCCGAGGTCGGCCGTGAGCTCTCGAAGGGCGACTCGTTCGGAGTGGTGGAGTCGGTCAAGGCCGTCTCGGACCTCTACGCCCCGATTTCGGGCAAGGTGGTCGCGGTCAACGATCGGCTCAACGATGAGTCGTCGCTGATTAACGACGATCCCTACGGCGAAGGCTGGATCATCAAGATCGCCCCGAGCAACCCCTCGGAGGCCTCGGAGATCCTCGACGCCAAGCAGTACCAGGAGCTGGTCGGCGCCTAACGGGCCGCAGGCCCCACCCTGTCATGCCCCCCCTCAACGGGGGGGGCAATAGAGGAAGATCAGCATGAACTTCAACTACCTGCCCCATACCGACGCCGATCGCCAGGAGATGTTCCGGGCAATCGGGGTTCCCGATAGTGACGCGCTCTACCACGCCGTCCCGGCCTCGCTGCGGAACTTCCAGCTGGAAATTCCGGAGGGTCGGAGCGAGTGGGAGGTCCAGACGCACCTCACGTCCCTGGCTGCCAAGAACCGCTCGACCTCGCAGTTCGCGTCGTTCCTCGGGGCAGGCAGCTACCGGCGCTACCTGCCGGCGGCGGTGGACTGGATCCTCCACCGTTCGGAGTTCCTGACCGCTTACACCCCGTACCAGCCCGAGGTCAGCCAGGGCACGCTCCAGGCCATCTTCGAGTTCCAGACCATGATCTGTGAGCTGACCGGCATGGATGTGGCGAACGCCTCGATGTACGACGGCTCCACCGCCACCCCCGAGGCCGCCTTCATGGCCTGCCGGGTGACGCGGCGCGAGAAGGTGATCGTGGCCTCCACGGTCCACCCCGAGTACCGCGAGGTCCTCGACGCTTACGCCATCGGGCCCGGCATCGAAATCGTCACCGCTCCCCAGAAGGACGGCAAGATCGACCTCGACGCCCTATCGGATCTGATCGATGGTCAGACGGCCTGCGTCATCCTCCAGATGCCCAACTTCCTGGGCACGCTCGAGGAAGCCCATGCCATCGGCGAGCTGATCCACGCCTCGGGCGGCCTCCTGGTCGTCGTGGCCGATCCCGTCTCGCTCGGCCTCCTCGAGGCTCCCGGCCGCTACGGCGCGGACATCGTGATCGGCGAGGCCCACCAGCTCGGCAACCCGGTCTCCTTCGGCGGCCCCTTTGTCGGCTTCATGGCCTGCAAGGACAAGTACGTCCGGAACCTTCCCGGCCGCATCGCCGGCGAGACCAAGGACGCCAACGGTCAGCGGGTCTTCACCCTGACGCTTCAAACCCGCGAGCAGCATATCCGCCGCGAGAAGGCCACCAGCAACATCTGCACCAACCAGGCCC
>RCUH01002495.1_pt1 | contig 10596 bp, 9 predicted proteins | sample 2166191 | NCBI WGS metagenome assembly RCUH01 (sample SAMN09932848, study PRJNA488358) | compost metagenome | feature: garden; material: soil; isolation source: compost soil in an enriched community after 214 h of incubation | place: Germany: Experimental Botanical Garden Goettingen | collected...
CGGTGCTTGAGGTTGGCGCAGCTCATGCCGACGGTGCGGCAACCGATCTTCATCAAGTAAGGACGCCCGGGCAACATCGGCTCATCGTCCATCCACACCAGCGTCGCCTCGAACTGGTCGGCCACTGCCGGTGGTGCGTCGGCCAGAGCAATCAAGTCGCCACGGCTGATATCGATGTCATCCTTGAGAACGAGGGTGACAGCCTGGTTGCACAGGGCTTGTTGCTGTTCCCCGGCACTACCGAAGATCGCGGTGACCTCACTCTGTTGCCCTGATGGCAGCACCCGAATGCGGTCACCCACGTTGACGCTGCCTGCGACAACGTTGCCGCAGTAGCCACGAAAATCCAGATTGGGACGGTTTACCCACTGTACGGGCAGGCGGAACGCTGCCTCGACTTGTCGAGCCTGCTCCAGAGGGACGTTCTCCAGATGCTGGAGCAGGGTCGGCCCCTGATACCAGGGAGTGTTCGCACTGGCTTCGAGCATGTTGTCGCCACATAGCGCAGAGAGCGGGATGCACTGAATGTCATGCAGGCCGATCTGCGCGGCGAACGCGCGATACTCGGTTTCAATGCGTTCGAACACCGCTTGTGAAAAGCCCACCAGGTCCAGCTTGTTGATGGCGACAACGACCTTGCGAATGCCCAGCAGCGACACCAGGTAACTGTGCCGACGGGTCTGCGTCAGCAAGCCCTGGCGAGCATCGATGAGGATCACCGCGAGGTCCGCGGTCGAGGCGCCAGTGACCATGTTGCGGGTGTACTGTTCGTGGCCGGGGGTGTCGGCGACGATGAACTTGCGCTTGTCGGTGGCAAAGAAGCGGTAAGCCACATCGATGGTGATGCCTTGCTCGCGCTCGGCGCTCAGGCCGTCGACCAGCAGGGCGAAATCCAGTTCGTCACCCTGGGTGCCGAGTTTTTTCGAGTCGGCTTCGAGCTGGCCAAGCTGGTCCTCGAACAGCGCCTTGGACTCATACAGCAGGCGGCCGATCAGGGTGCTTTTGCCGTCGTCGACACTGCCACAGGTGATGAAGCGCAGCAGCTGCTTGTTCTGCTGTTGTTGCAGGTAGGGCGTCAGGTCGTCATTGCGTGCATCGGTGATCGCGTTCATCAGAAATACCCCTCTTGTTTCTTCTTCTCCATGGAGCCCGCCGAGTCGCTGTCGATCAGGCGGCCCTGGCGTTCCGAGGTGCGGCTGACCAGCATCTCGCTGATGATCGCCGGCAGATTGTCGGCGTCACTGTCGATGGCGCCGGTCAGCGGGTAGCAGCCCAGGGTGCGGAAGCGCACCTTGCGCAGTTCCGGGGTTTCTCCGGGCCGCAACGGCAAGCGCTCGTCATCGACCATGATCAGCGTGCCGTCACGGCGCACCACCGGGCGCTCCTTGGCGAAGTACAAGGGCACGATGGGGATCTGTTCCAGGTAGATGTATTGCCAGATATCCAGCTCGGTCCAGTTCGACAGCGGGAACACCCGCAGGCTTTCACCCTTGCGCTTGCGGGTGTTGTACAGGCGCCAGAGCTCCGGGCGCTGCTGCTTGGGGTCCCAGCGGTGCTGCTCGGAGCGCAGCGAAAACACCCGCTCCTTGGCCCGCGACTTTTCTTCGTCGCGCCGGGCGCCGCCGAACGCGGCATCGAAACCGTAGTGGTCAAGGGCCTGCTTCAGGCCCTGGGTTTTCCATACATCGGTGTGCAAGGCCGAGCCGTGGATGAAGGGGTCGATGGCCTTTTCCACGCCTTCGGGGTTGATGTGCACCAGCAGTTCCAGGCCCAGGCGTTCGGCGGTCTGGTCGCGAAAGGCGATCATTTCGCGAAACTTCCAGGTGGTGTCCACGTGCAGCAGGGGGAAGGGCGGCTTGCCCGGGGCGAAGGCTTTCATCGCCAGGTGCAGCATGACCGCGCTGTCCTTGCCGATGGAGTAGAGCATCACCGGGTTTTCACACTCGGCCACCACTTCGCGGATGATCTGGATGCTTTCCGCTTCCAGCCATTGCAGATGAGTCAACATCGGATACCTCCTCGTGTTCTGCCGGGATTGGCGCCGGCTGAACACCACGGTAGGTAAAGCACCGCCGGCGCTTCTTCGTCTGCTCGGACGAAGAGGCGCCGGCAGTTGAAGGTCACGCGACGGACGCGTACAGCGTCTCGGCACGGATCTTCAGGGCGTGGGCAACGGCATCGAACCCTTGTTTGACCCAGGCGCCATGATCGGTCATGACCTGGTCGGCGGTGGCGCCGAGGAACTGGTCGGTGGTGTGGTAGCGGCAACGGGCCGCGCCGGTGTGCTCGATGTGCTGCTCGCGACGGGCAGCGTCGGGATTGTCGGCGTTGGCATACATCTCCCAGGCGAGCAGCCGGTGGGGTTCGAAGTCCGCCAGGTACTCGATCACGTGCAGCAATTCACCTGGCCGCCCCGGATTGGGCAGAAACAGATTGACCGGTTCGCCCAATCGCAAGCTGGACTCGATCTTGACGGTGTAGGGGTTCCACTGCGGATAACGCACCAGGTCGATCAGTACCGACCAGACAAATTCGGCCGGTGCGGCGATGTCCACGGTCACTGAACGGACCAGGTTTTTCTCTGCGGTCATGGGTAACTCCTCTGAGGATGACTCCGCGCCACGAAACTGCGGTGGGGAGTAAGCCAAGGGCTCAGGCGCGATCCTCGCCGCTCACGGTGGACGGCTCCTCGTCCGTGCGGACTAACCGGCGATTTAGTCCGCTTGGACGAAGAATCGGCAAGCGGGTCCTCCCTAAGGTCACTGGCAGCGGCGGACTTTCCGCCAACAGAGGAGACCGACATGGTTACAGACAGGATCGATCAGGAGGTACTCAGCGGCGAAAGCTGGAACCTCTTCTGCGAGCAACTGCGACGTAGCGGCGAGCAAATATTACGCGCCGAAGCTCCGGCCGATGTGCAGACCCGCGCCGAAGGTTTTCGCTATCTCACGCGGTTGCTGCGCATTGCGCTGGAGATGCACCTGGAATTTGCTGATCCGGACTTCCCGGGCTTCATCACCCCCTCCCATGAAACGGCGAAAATTGGCGCTGACAACCCCGATAATTTGTATAGCTATGCGCGCCTCAACGGCGCGCACGAGTATCGGGTCAGCGGCCAGCGCGGCAGTGTTGCCTACCTCAGTTTCGGCTCCCAGAAGGGGGGCTATGAGACAGATGGCAAGATGATCCAGACCGGCTTTCTCGATGCGGGGATGTTGCAGTCGGATGCCGAGGGCAACTTCGAAATCATCCTCAGCCAGCACCCGCCTGGCATCGGTAACTGGCTGCGGCTCGAACCGCAGAGCAATGCCCTGATTGTCCGCCAAACCTTTCTGGACCGTAGCAGCGAGCAGCCGGCGCAACTGCGCATTGAACGTCTGAATGCCCGCCAGACACCCGAACCGCTGGATGCGCCGCGCTTGCAACAAAGCCTGCAGCGGGTGGGCAGTTTCGTCGAGAACACCGCGCGGTTATTCGCCGACTGGGCTCAGGGTTACCAGAAGCACACCAATCAACTGCCCGCCGCCGACCAGGCACTGTGCCAGTCGGTGGGAGGCGACCCGAACATTTTCTATTACCACTCTTACTGGGCGCTGGCGGATGACGAGGCATTGCTGATCGAGGTCGATCAGGTGCCCGACTGCGATTTCTGGAATGTGCAGATCAACAACTACTGGATGGAGTCGCTCGACTACCGCTATCACCGCATCTGCCTGAACAAACAGTCGGCGCAGCTGGAGGCGGATGGCAGCCTGCGCATGATCCTCTGCGCCGTTGACCCCGGTCTGGCGAACTGGCTGGAAACTGCCAGCCATCCGCATGGCACCCTCTGCCTGCGATGGGTGGGAGCAAAGCAGCCGGTACAGCCGACGACGCGGGTGGTCAAACTCAATGATCTGCAGGAGCTCGTGCGATGAGTGCCAATGACTTCGCCCTGGATGCCTTGCTGGCTGAAGCCTGCGCACGTGCGGGCGGCCTCGACGATTTCGGCCCGGGCGATTTTCGCCAGGGCCTGGTAGTACTGGCTGACGCCCTGGAGAAAGAAGCGCGGCTATCACTGTCGGGGCGCGGACTCTTGCGTGAGAAGCTGCTGGCGCAACTGGTCAACCGTCTGATCATCGAGGATCACTGTCGGCGTTACCCACAAATCCTCGAACTGGAAATCAACGACCCACTGGTGATCGTCGGCCTGCCACGCACCGGCACCACGCTGCTGCAACGCACCCTGGCGGTGGACCCACAGTTCAGCAAGGCGCAGTGGTGGGAGACCCGTTACCCTGCGCCATTGCCGGGTGAAACCCTGGAACAGCCGCTGCTGCGCATTGCCCGGGCACGTGCCGAAGTGGCGGGGATGATCGAGTTCCTCCCGCAGTTACTCGCCATTCACCCCCTCGATGCAGAGCAGCCCGATGAAGAATTCATGCTCATGGAGCACTCGTTCCTGTGCGCCATGGACTCCTATGTCAACGTGCCGAGCTATACCTCGTGGCTTGATCGCCAGGACCAGACCCAGGTTTATCAGTACCTCAAGCGAACCCTGCAATTCCTGCAATGGCAGCAAGCACGTCGTGGCATCGAACCTGGCCGTCGCTGGTTGCTCAAGAGTCCCCAGCACTTGCATACCCTGGAACTGCTGTTCGAGGTTTTCCCGAAAGCGCAGGTGATCCTCACTCATCGTGAACCGGCCAAGACCATTCCCTCCCTGGCCAGTTTTATCCATACCCTCTGGATGCTCTACAGCGACGAGGCCGATCCCGAGGCCGTTGGCGAACAGTGGAACCGGCGTATGGCACGTGCTCTGCGCCACACCATGGCGGTCCGCGAACGCATGCCTTCCGAACGCTTCCTCGATGTGCATTTCGAGGACACGCTGGCCGCACCGCAAGCCGTAGTCGAGCGTATCTATCGTTTTGCCGGCCTCGAGCAGACACCGCAGGTCGAGATCGCCATGGGACGCTGGCTGGCGGAAAACGGCCGTGAAAAACGTGCTGTTCATCACTACAACCCGGGCCAGTTCGGCCTCAGCGAAGAGATGTTGCAACGCGACTACGCGCAATATCGAGCCCGGCATATTCCAGCCTGAAACCTGTGCTGGTCAGACGCTGCAAATCGCCCATAACAATAAAAGGATTCAGCCATGCTATTGAAAGATAAAGTCGTGATGGTCTCGGGCATCGGCCCCGGGCTGGGTATCAAACTGGCCCTGGAGGCCGCGCGCGAAGGGGCGCGGGCCGTGGCCATCGGCGCCCGCGACATGGGCCGCCTGCTTGAGGCGCAACAGCGCATCAAGGCCGTCGCCGGGCATTGCCAAGTGCTGTGCGTGGCCACCGACATCACCGATGTGCAGGCCTGCAAGCGTTTCGCCGAAGCCACCCTCGAGCAATTCGGCCGTATCGATGCGCTGATCAACAGCGCCTTTTCCCATGGCGGTTTCCAGGCGGTGGACGAGGCGGACAACGACCTGCTGCGCGAGGCGCTGGAGGTCAACCTGCTGGGCTCGCTGAACATGAGCCGCGCGGTGCTGGCGCCAATGCGCGCGCAGGGCGCGGGGGCGATCGTCATGATCAACACCCTGGGCGTGCGCAAGCCGTATCAGGGTGGGGCGGCCTATGCCGCGTCGAAAAGCGCCCTGGCGGCCAGCGTGCGCTACCTGGCCAGCGAGCAGGCGGCCCACGGTTTGCGGGTCAACGCTCTGGCCTGTGGCTGGATGTGGGGCGAGCCGGTGCAGGCCCTGGTACGCCAGAGTGCTGCCGCCCGGGGTGTCAGCGAAGAACAGGTGCGCGCCGAGTTCAGTGCCGGCATCCCTGGCGGGCGCATGCGCAGCGACGAGGAGTGCGCCCGCGCTGCGTTGTTTCTGGCTTCGGACTACGCCAGTGCGATCAATGGCGCGCAACTCGATGCCAACGGCGGCGAAGTCATGCACTGAGGAGCAGGGCAGATGAACACAATCGATCACTGCGCCTTCAACGGCGATGCCGACGGTCTGTGCGCCCTGCAGCAGTTGCGCCTGGCGGGTGAACTGGATTCGCAGGTGCGCCTGGTCAGCGGGGTCAAGCGCGACATCGAGCTGTTGTGCCGGGTCCACGCCGGGCCCGGCGAGCGGGTCACGGTGCTGGACGTGGCCCACGAGCAGAACCGCGAGGCCACCCGGCGCCTGCTCGACGGCGGCGCCCGGGTACGCTACTTCGACCACCACTTTGCCGGCGAGCTGCCGCGGCATCCGGCATTCGAGTCTTTCATCGACACTGGCGCCCAGGTGTGCACCAGCCTGCTGGTCAACACCTACCTGGACGGGCGTCATCACCGCTGGGCGGTGGCCGCCGCCTTTGGTGACGGCCTGGCCGGCCCGGCACGGACGCTGGCGGCGCAGCATGGCCTGGCCAACGATGAGGTGCAGGCCCTGGAGGAGCTGGGCCTGCTGCTCAACTACAACGCCTATGGCGACAGCCTGTCGGACCTGCACTTCGAGCCGCTGGCGCTGGCCGCCGAGCTGCTGCCTTACCACGACCCGCTGGACTTCATCCGCCACAGCACAAGCTTCACCACCCTGCGCACCGGCCACGCCGCCGACATGGCTGCAGCCGCAGGCCTTGAACCCTGGCACGAGGGCCGGGGCGCGCGGCTGTACCGCTTGCCCGCGCAACCCTGGGCGCGGCGGGTCAGCGGCGTGCTGGCCAACCAGCTGGCGGCCGGTGCGCCGCGCAAGGCGATCGGCTTGCTCAGCGCCAGGGCGGACGGTGACTGGGCGTTCAGCCTGCGGGTACCGGAAGAGGCCGGGCTGACGGCGGATGCCTTCTGCCGGCAGTTTCCCACGGGGGGCGGGCGCAAGCGTGCTGCCGGGATCAACCGTCTGGCCGACACGCAGTTGAAGGAAGTCGCCGCACGCCTGCTCGATTGCTATCGCTGAGCAAAGAGCAACGCCCCCGAACGGATCGGTCGGGGTGTTGCTTGCCACCAAGGGTCAGCGGTGCAAGCGCCTGGACCGCTGGATCCAATATAGCTTGAATGCAGTCTTATATTCTATAAAGCAAGTACAAACTATTTTTATAGTGCGTTTTAATCTATTCAGTATTTTGAATCGATTGGAGCACTTGTCTGTGAACACTAAGGCGCTTTTACCTTTTGGCTTGGCATTACTGGCTACCTGCTCGACGGCTTTCGCGGGCGCCACTCTGGATCGCGTAACCAGGAGCGGGGAGCTGACCGGCGTTCTGATGGAAAGCTATCCGCCATTCTCCTTTCTCAATGAACAGAACCAACTGGACGGGTTTGACGTCGATGTCGCCAAGGCTGTTGCGCAACGGCTAGGGGTGAAGCTGAAGCTGCAAACACCGTCCTGGGATGTCATCGCTGCCGGACACTGGAACGGACGATATGACATCTGCGTCTGCTCGATGACCCCGAGCAAGGCACGCGCCGAAGTGTTCGACTTCCCGGTGGAGTATTACCAGTCACCTGCCGTGATCGTGGTGAATGCCAAAGACCAGGACATTGTCACGGGCAAGGATCTGTCAGGTAAAAAAGTCGGTGTGATCAGTGCGTCGACCTATGAAGCCTATCTGAACAAGGATCTGGTGATCGAGGGCGCCGAGGACAAGCCGTTGAGCTATCCATTCGAAAGCGTCCAGGTCGCGCCATACGACAACGAAACGGTAGCCTTCCAGGATCTGGCCTTGGGCACAGGCGTGCGTCTGGATGCCATGGTCACCAACCTCATCACTGCTCGCGAACGCATCGCCCAGGATCCTCGCTTCAAAATTGCCGGCGACACGCTGTATGCAGAGCCCAACGTGGTCGCGATTGAAAAGGGCGATCCGCAATGGAACGCCAAAGTCACTGAGGTCGTCACCCAACTCAAGGCCGACGGCACATTAAGCAAGATTTCACAGAAGTGGATCGGTGCCGATATCAGCCAATGACAGCCCTCAATCCACACCCGGCCAAGGCGGCTGTCGCCTCCGAGACCGAGACGCGTCGTTTCAGCCAGCTACTTGGTTTTCGCTCTCGCCTGTATTTGACCTGGACCGTGCTGTTCGGCCTGTGCGTCATGTTTTTCATGAGCTTCGATCTGAAGTTCTCAATCATTCTGCAGAAGCTGCCCAACCTGGTCGGCCTGCATTTGGGGCCTGACGGTTTCTTGCAAGGCGCCGCGCTGACGCTGTTCTTGTGCTTCTGCTCGATCTGGCTTTCGTTGCTCCTTGGCTTCGTGACGGCACTGGCGCGCCTGTCTCGCAGTGCAGTGGCTTTCGGCATTGCCAGTTTCTATGCGTCCTTTTTTCGAGGTACTCCGCTGCTGATCCAGATCCTGCTGATCTACCTGGGTCTACCGCAGTTGGGTGTTGTTCCGGGCGCCATCAGCGCGGGGATCATTGCGCTGTCGCTCAATTACGGTGCCTACCTCAGCGAGATTTTTCGTGCCGGCATCATGGCTGTTGCACCCGGGCAGCGCGAAGCGGCGATGGCCCTGGGTCTGAGGCCTGCGGCAACGTTTCTGCACATCATCTTGCCGCAAGCCATGCGCACGATCATTCCCCCGACAACCAGTCAGTTCATTTCAATGCTCAAGGACTCCTCGTTGATATCGGTGATGGGCGTTTGGGAAGTGATGTTCCTGGCGCAGTCGTACGGTCGCTCGTCCTACCGCTACATCGAAATGCTCACCACCGCAGCCGTTATCTATTGGCTCCTGTCCATTGGACTGGAGTTGATACAGAACCGTCTTGAACGCCACTACGGCAAAGGTTTCAAGCATCAGCGCTGACCCGTCCGTTTAATGACTTTTTACAGGTACTACGATGTCCGATCCAAAACCTCTGTTGTTTGCGTTATACGAGCAAGCCAGTGTTGGCTGTGGCGGCGCGCCGAGCCTCTGGACGCACCCGGCTGACGAGCGACTGACCATCAACTCGCTGGGCTACTGGTCGAACCTGGCACGCATCGCCGACCAGGCTCATCTCGACATGCTGTTTTTTGGTGATGTGCTGGGCTTCTACGATGTGTTTGGCGGTAATGCCGACGCGGCCATGAAGTGGGCGGTGGAAGCACCGGCCAACGATCCGTTGATGATCATTCCGGCATTGGCCGCCGTGACGGAAAACCTCGCCTTCGGCGTCACTGTGACCACCAGTTACGAGCATCCTTTCACCCATGCCCGGCGCTTCAGCACGCTGGACCACCTGACCAATGGCCGGGTCGGCTGGAACATCGTCACCTCCTACCTGACCAGTGCCGCCCGCAACTTCGGCCTGGAGCAGATGATCAAGCACGATGATCGCTATGAACGCGCAGAGGAGTTTCTCGATGTGGTTTACAAACTCTGGGAAGGCAGCTGGGCAAACGATGCCGTGGTGGCCGACAAGTCTCGCCAGGTCTATGCCAAGGGCGATCGCGTGCGACCGATCAATCATGTTGGCGAGCACTACCGGGTGGCCGGGCCGCATTTGACGTCCCCGTCACCGCAACGCACACCCTTGCTGATCCAGGCCGGTTGGTCAGGCCGTGGTCGCGAGTTTGCGGCCAAGCACGCCGAACTGATTTTCATCGCCAAGTCCAACCCACTGGAGATTCGCCAGGGACTGGAAGATATATGGACGCAGGCCAGGGCATGGGGGCGTCACGCTGAAGATGTTAAATCACTGACGGTACTGCGCATCGTCACGGCCAGGACCGAGATCGAAGCTCAACGCAAATATGACGAGCTGCAAAGCAACTATCACTTGCAGGCGCAACTGGTTAGCTATGCCGGTGATACCGGTATCGACATCAGCCGCTACGCGGACAGCGATGCGTTGTCCACTCACACCGAAGGCATGACTTCCTATGTGATGCGGCCTGATGGCAGTGGCAAGCCCTTGACCGCCGGCGATGTCAAACAGCGCTTTGCCAACGTCACCCGGGGCAGTGATCTGATTCTGGTGGGAACACCGCAACAAGTGGCCGATCGGATCGAAGAGCACGCCCGTATTTCCGGCACCAGCGGCTACATGCTCAACCCGTTGATCAGCCCAGGCAGCCTTGAGGACTTCGTTGAACTGGTCATTCCTGAACTGCAAAAACGTGGTTTGTATCGTACCCAGCCACAGAGCGGTACTTTCCGTTCGCGGTTACGGGACGATGGCGCTAACCATTTACCGGATTCGGCCTACGGCGCTTCATTCCGCTTTGATAAAGGTTTTCAGGACGGGGCAGTCTAAAAAAAGGGGCTCTCCAGAGGCTAATGCCAGTCAGTTAAGCCCGGGACACTGTGGGAGCGAGCTTGCTCGCGATTGCGGACTGTCAGATACATTGATTTTGAATGTGCGACCGTCATCGCGAGCAAGCTCGCTCCCACAAGGTTTGCGGTGTTCAAACACTTAACTGACGGGCATTCTCTCCAGAGGCCCCTTTTGTGGGCAAATGCCCTGATCAGAAGTATTTGAGCCATCCGATATCGCGACGGCGTGCCTTCAATGTCGCGAACCAGCGCACGGGTAAATACAGGGATAAAGCCAAGAGCACCGCCGTCAGCCACACAGCCCAAATGCCGTCGAAACCGAAAAAAATTCCCTGGTTCAATCCGAACAACGCCACGCTGACCAGATACAGCGCCTTGAGTAC
>RCUH01002498.1_pt1 | contig 10590 bp, 6 predicted proteins | sample 2166191 | NCBI WGS metagenome assembly RCUH01 (sample SAMN09932848, study PRJNA488358) | compost metagenome | feature: garden; material: soil; isolation source: compost soil in an enriched community after 214 h of incubation | place: Germany: Experimental Botanical Garden Goettingen | collected...
GTTCAACACCCCACGTAGAGCCACGCCAAGCGTGGCTGCACGACCCATCCACCACGCGGTTCAACACCCCACGTAGCGCCACGCCACGCGTGGCTGCACGACCCACCCGCCAGACGGTTCAACACCCCACGTAGAGCCACGCCACGCGTGGCTGCACGACCCACCCGCCCGGACACGTGGCGCCCGCCGTCATTTCAACCCGTGCAGATCCCGCAGCTGGGAGGGGCGTGAGCCGAAGTACGCGGCCAGGTCGGCGATGTCCTGGTCGCTCAGGTCGGTCGCCTGCGGGGTCATCAGCGCATGTTGGCGGTCACCGGCCCGATAGGCCTGCAACGCATGCGCCAGGTAGTCCCCGTACTGGCCCCCCAGTTTCGGGTAGGTCGGATCGATCGGCTTGTTGCCGTCGGCGCCGTGGCAGTCGATGCAGCTCTGGCCGGTGGCCTTGCCCTTGACCTGGGCGCGGGCTTCGCCGGCGGCGATGCGTCCGGTCGGTAGGCCGGCCGATGAGCCGGACCCGTGCTCGCCACTGGCGTGGCCCGGATCGGCGGCGGAATCTGCGCTGTTTTCCACCTGCGACTGCGAACAGCCAGCCAGCAGCAGGGCAACGGACAGGGCGATGGCATAACGCGTGAACGGCGCGGCTTTCGTCATGAGCGGTGCTTATTTGGCGGTGGACAGGTAAACAGCGAGATCGGCGATCTCCTGTTCGCTGAAACTCATGGACTGCGCCTGCATCGTCGGATGCCTGCGCTTGCCCTGGCGGTACTCGCTCAGCGCCTGGCTGAGGTACTGCTGGGTCTGCCCCCCGATCTTGGGCACCCGGTAGCTGGGGTAGGCGTTCTTGTAGCCGGTGATGCCGTGGCACCCCTGGCAGGTGTAGGCGAGCACGCGGCCATTGTCGTAGCTCCCGGTGAGCGGGGCGGGCACGGCGGCGGCAGGGGCAGGGGCAGGGGCAGTTGCGGGTGCGGCAGGTGCGGCGGGTACTGCAGGAGCAGTGGCGGCCTGTGCGGCGGCCCCGAGGGGCAGGAGGACGGCCAGAAGACAAGCGGCGAGCGGCTGCGGGCGCATGATGTCCTTTCCGGTGTACGGGTCTGGTCGTTCCGGCGTGGGGTACGGAACTGGCCCGAGTATAGCCTGCGTTTTCATCTAGCTGAAACCGCCGGCGCGCGCTGCGTGGCCGCAGGTCACCATGACCTTTGGGATATGGTGTGATCGTGACGTGGTGCATTACTTTGCTACAACACCTGCCCACGCATCCCTCAGGGACACGACGATGTCGCGAATTTCTTTCCTGCACGGCCGCACCGGAACCTGCGCCGCTGCACTGCTGATCACCACCTCCCTGCTGCTGAGCGGCTGCAGTGCCGGCACCGGCACGGCCGATGCCCAGGCCGCCGAGAAGGATCCCAAGGCCGAGAAGGCGGTGGAGGCGGTGCCGGTCGAGGCGGTGGCCGCAAGCCGCCGTGCCGTGGCTGCCAGCTATACCGGTACCGCCGCGCTGGAAGCCCGCGCCGAATCGCAGGTCGTCGCCAAGACCTCCGGGGTGGCGCTGGCGGTGCTGGTCGAGGAAGGCCAGCCGGTCCGCGCCGGGCAACCGCTGGTGCGGCTGGACCCGGATCGTGCGCGCCTGGCGGTGGCCCAGAGCGAGGCGGTGATGCGCAAGCTGGAAAACAACTACCAGCGCGCCCAGAAGCTGATCGGCCAGCAGATGGTCAGCGCCGCCGACGTCGACCAGATCAAGTACGACCTGGAGAACGCACGCGCGCAGTACCGCCTGGCCACGCTGGAGCTGTCCTACACCACGGTGGTGGCGCCGATCTCGGGGGTGATCGCTTCGCGCTCGATCAAGACCGGCAACTTCGTGCAGATCAACACGCCGATCTTCCGCATCGTCGACAACTCGCGGCTGGAGGCCACCCTCAACGTACCCGAGCGCGAGCTGGCCACGCTGCGTGCCGGGCAGCCGGTGACGCTGGTGGCCGACGCGCTGCCGGGCAAGTCGTTCCCCGGCGTGGTCGACCGTATCTCGCCGGTGATCGATGCCGGCAGCGGCACCTTCCGCGTGGTCAGCGGTTTTGGCGAAGACGCGCAGGGCCTGCAGCCAGGCATGTTCGGCCGCATCCGGATCGACTACGACCAGCGCGCCGACGCGCTGGTGGTCCCGCGCCTGGCCTTGCTCGATGACGGCGAGCCGGCGGTGTTCCGGGTGCGCGCCGGCAAGGTGGCGCGGGTGCCGGTCAAGGTCGGTTATGCCGAGGGACCGTGGGTGGAGATCCGCGAGGGCCTGGCCGAAGGTGACCAGGTGGTCACCGCGGGCAAGGTGGCCCTGCGCGATGGCACGGCGGTGCAGGTGATCGGCGCCAAGCCGGCCACCGCCAGCGCATCGGCGCCACCGGCGAAGAAGGCGGAGAGCCGTCAATGACCCCGGCCGGCAACGACCACGGCAACGATCCGCACCACGGCGAGCGCCCGGGTGCGCAGGGCGGGGGCCTGGTGGAGTTCGCCACCCGGCGCCGCGTCACCATCGCCATGTGCACGGTGACGCTGATGCTGTTCGGCTTCATCGCGCTGGGCAACCTCAAGGTCAACCTGCTGCCGGACCTGAGTTATCCCACCCTGACCGTGCGCACCGAGTACACCGGCGCGGCCCCCACTGAAATCGAAACCCTGATCAGCGAACCGGTCGAAGAGGCCGTGGGCGTGGTCAAGAACCTGCGCAAGCTCAAGTCGGTCTCGCGCACCGGGCAGAGCGATGTGGTGCTCGAGTTCGCCTGGGGCACCAACATGGACCAGGCCAGCCTGGAGGTGCGCGACAAGATGGAAGCGCTGAACCTGCCGCTGGAGGCCAAGGCCCCGGTGCTGCTGCGCTTCAATCCATCTACCGAACCGATCATGCGCCTGGTGATCTCGGCCAAGGCCGATGCAGCCAACGACGCCGACGCGGTGCGCCAGCTCACCGAGCTGCGCCGCTACGCCGATGAAGACCTGAAGAAGAAGCTCGAGCCGGTGGCCGGCGTGGCCGCGGTGAAGGTGGGCGGGGGCCTGGAAGACGAGATCCAGGTGGACATCGACCAGCAGAAGCTGGCCCAGCTCAACCTGCCGATCGACAACGTCATCAAGCGGCTCAAGGACGAGAACATCAATATCTCCGGTGGCCGCCTGGAGGAAGGCTCGCAGCGCTTCCTGGTGCGTACCGTGAACCAGTTCGCCGACCTGGAGGACATCCGCAATTTGCTGGTGACCACCCAGGGCAGCAACGGCAGCGCCGCCGACGCGGCCATGCAGCAGATGTTCGCGATCGCCGCCTCGACCGGGTCGGATGCGGCCGTGGCCGCGGCATCGGCCGCGCAGAGTGCGTCCAGCAGCAGTTCCTCGACCATCGCCAATGGCGTGCCGGTGCGGCTCAAGGACGTGGCCACCGTGCGCCAGGGTTACAAGGAGCGCGAGGCGATCATCCGCCTGGGCGGCAAGGAAGCGGTCGAACTGGCCATCTACAAGGAAGGCGATGCCAACACCGTCGCCACCGCCGCGGCGCTGCGCGCGCGGCTGGAGCAGATCAAGGGCCAGATCCCCGGCGACGCCACGCTGACCACCATCGAAGACCAGTCGCGTTTCATCGAGCACGCCATCAGCGACGTCAAGAAGGACGCGGTGATCGGCGGCCTGCTGGCGATCCTGATCATCTTCCTGTTCCTGCGTGATGGCTGGAGCACGTTCGTAATCAGCCTGTCGCTGCCGGTCTCGATCATCACCACGTTCTTCTTCATGGGCCAGATGGGCCTGAGCTTGAACGTGATGTCGCTCGGCGGCCTGGCCCTGGCCACCGGCCTGGTGGTGGACGATTCGATCGTGGTGCTGGAGAGCATCGCCAAGGCCCGCGAGCGTGGCCTGGGCATCCTGCAGGCGGCCATCGCCGGTACCCGTGAGGTGAGCATGGCGGTGGTCGCCTCGACCCTGACCACCATCGCGGTGTTCCTGCCGCTGGTGTTCGTGGACGGCATCGCCGGCCAGTTGTTCCGCGACCAGGCGCTGACCGTGGCGATCGCGATTGCGATCTCGCTGCTGGTGTCGATGACCCTGATCCCGATGCTTAGCTCGCTCAAGGGCCGTCCGCCGCTGGCCTTCCCGGAAGAGCCCGCGCACGCGGCATGGCAGCCTCAACAGCGCTGGCTCAAGCCGGTCGCCGGTGGCCGTCGCGGCATCGGTGCGCTGGTGCGCTGGAGCTGCTTCGGCGTGGCCTGGCTGGTGGTGCGGGTGTGGCGTGCAGGGGTGGCCGTGGTGGGCCCGGTAATGCGCAAGGCCAGCGATGTGGCGATGAAGCCCTATGCCGGCGCCGAGCGCGGCTACCTCAGGTTGCTGCCCGGTGCGCTGCATCACCCCGGCAAGGTGCTGGGCCTGGCCGCGCTGGCCTTCGTGGCCACCATGGCGCTGGTCCCCACGCTCGGCGCCGACCTGATCCCGCAGCTGGCCCAGGATCGCTTTGAGATGACCGCCAAGCTGCCGGCCGGCACGCCGCTCAAGCAGACCGATGCACTGGTCCGCGAGCTGCAGTTGGCGCATGCCAAGGACGACCAGATCACGTCGTTGTACGGGGTCAGCGGCAGCGGCACGCGGCTGGATGCCAGCCCGACCGAAAGCGGGGAGAACATCGGCAAGCTCACCGTGGTGATGGCCGGCGGTGGCGATGCCCGCACCGAAGCGGCGATCACCGAGCGCCTGCGTGCCTCGATGCAGCAGCACCCGGGGGTGCAGGTCGACTTCGCGCGGCCGGCGCTGTTCAGTTTCTCCACGCCGCTGGAAGTGGAACTGCGCGGCCAGGACATGGCCACGCTGGAGCGCGCCGGCCAGGCCCTGGCGGCGATGCTGCGCGACAACCCGCACTACGCCGACGTCAAATCCACGGTGGAAGAGGGCTTCCCGGAAATCCAGATCCGCTTCGACCAGGAACGCGCCGGTGCGCTGGGCCTGACCACGCGCCAGATCGCCGACGTGGTGGTGAAGAAGGTGCGCGGCGACGTGGCTACCCGCTACAGCTTCCGCGACCGCAAGATCGACGTGCTGGTGCGTGCCCAGGAAGGCGACCGCGCCAGCGTGGACAGCATCCGCCGTCTGATCGTCAATCCGGGCAGCAGTCGTCCGGTCACCCTCGATGCGGTGGCCGAGGTGGTCGCCACCAACGGTCCCAGCGAGATCCATCGCGCCGACCAGACCCGCGTGGCGGTGGTCTCGGCCAACCTGCGCGACATCGACCTGGGCGCTGCGGTGCGCGAGGTGCAGGACATGGTGGCCAAGGACCCGCTGGGCGCCGGGGTCGGCATGCACATCGGCGGGCAGGGCGAGGAGCTGGCCGAATCGGCGCGTTCGTTGATATTCGCCTTCGGCCTGGCGATTTTCCTGGTCTACCTGGTGATGGCCTCGCAGTTCGAGTCGCTGCTGCATCCGTTTGTCATCCTGTTCACCATCCCGCTGGCCCTGGTCGGCGCGATCCTGGCCCTGATGCTCACCGGCAAGCCGATCTCGGTGGTGGTGTTCATCGGTCTGATCCTGCTGGTGGGGCTGGTCACCAAGAACGCGATCATCCTCATCGACAAGGTCAACCAGCTGCGCGAAGCCGGGCTACCCAAGCGGGAGGCGCTGGTGGAAGGCGCGCGCTCGCGCCTGCGCCCGATCATCATGACCACCCTGTGCACCCTGTTCGGGTTCCTGCCGCTGGCGGTGGCGATGGGCGAGGGCGCCGAAGTGCGTGCGCCGATGGCCATCACCGTCATTGGCGGCCTGCTGGTGTCCACCCTGCTGACCCTGGTGGTGATCCCGGTGGTGTACGACCTGCTCGACCGGCGCGGCGATGCCTACTATCGGCAGCGCGGCCGCCAGCACGCCGGCACTGCCGAGCCGCGCGTGGGTGGTAGCGCACAGGAGCCGGCATGAGCGTCGCCGAGTTCTCCATCCGCCGTCCCATCACCACCATCATGTGCTTCGTGTCACTGGTGGTGGTGGGCCTGATCGCCTCGTTCCGGCTGCCGCTGGAGGCGCTGCCGGACATCTCCGCGCCGTTCCTGTTCGTGCAGGTGCCCTACACCGGTTCGACCCCGGAAGAGGTGGAGCGCACCATCATCCGGCCCACCGAGGAAGCGCTGGCCACCATGACCGGGATCAAGCGCATGCGCTCCTCGGCCACCTCCGAAGGCGCCAGCATCTTCATCGAGTTCACCGACTGGGATCGCGATATCGCCATCGCCGCCTCCGACGCGCGCGAGCGCATCGATGCGATCCGCAGCGACCTGCCCGACGACCTGCAGCGCTACAACGTGTTCAAGTGGTCCAGCAGCGACGAGCCGGTGCTGAAGGTGCGCCTGGCCAGCAGCATCGACCTCACCGGTGCCTATGACATGCTCGACCGCGAGTTCAAGCGGCGCATCGAGCGCATTCCCGGCGTGGCCCGGGTCAACATCTCCGGGGCCCCGCCCAACGAGGTCGAGATCGCGATCAATGGCGATCGCCTGACCGCGCACAACCTGAGCATCAACGAGCTCAACGATCGCCTGCGCACGCTCAATTTCTCGATTTCCGCCGGGCAGATCGACGACAACGGCCAGCGCGTGCGCATCCAGCCGGTGGGTGAGATCACCGACCTGCAGGAGCTGCGCGACCTGGTCATCGACACCAAGGGCCTGCGCCTGGGCGACATCGCCGAGATCCGGCTCAAGCCGACCCGGATGAACTACGGCCGGCGCCTGGATGGCAATCCGGCGGTGGGCCTGGACATCTATAAGGAACGCAGCGCCAACCTGGTGGAAGTCTCGCGCGCGGCGCTGGCCGAGGTCGAGGCGATCCGCAAGCAGCCCTCGATGCGCGACGTGCAGATCAAGGTGATCGACAACCAGGGCAAGACGGTGACCTCCTCGCTGCTGGAGCTGGCCGAAGCCGGTGCGGTGGGCCTGCTGCTGTCGGTCACCGTGCTGTTCTTCTTCCTGCGCCACTGGCCGTCCACCCTGATGGTGACCCTGGCCATTCCGATCTGTTTCGTGATCACCCTGGGCTTCATGTACTTCGCTGGCGTCACCCTCAACATCCTGAGCATGATGGGGCTGCTGCTGGCGGTGGGCATGCTGGTGGACAATGCGGTGGTGGTGGTGGAGAGCATCTACCAGGAACGCGAGCGCATGCCCGAGCAGCCGCGGCTGGCCTCGATCATCGGCACCCGCAACGTGGCCATCGCGCTCAGCGCCGGCACCCTGTGCCACTGCATCGTGTTCGTGCCCAACCTGTTTGGTGAAACCAACAACATCAGCATCTTCATGGCGCAGATCGCGATCACCATCTCGGTCTCGCTGCTGGCCTCGTGGCTGGTCGCGGTGAGCCTGATCCCGATGCTGTCCGCCCGCATGCAGACGCCCAAGCTGGTGCATTCCGAACGCGGGGTGATCGCACGCCTGCAGCGGCGCTATGCGCACCTGCTGCAATGGACGCTGGAGCACCGCGGCTGGAGCGTGTTCGGCATCCTCCTGGTGGTGCTGGTGAGCCTGGTGCCGATGAAGCTGACCAAGGTGGACATGTTCGGCGGCGAAGGCGGCAAGGACATCTTCATCGGCTACAACTGGAAGGGCGCCTACACCTACGGGCAGATGTCCGAGGAGATCGCGCGCGTGGAGCGCTACCTGGATGACAACCGCGAGAAGCTGCACATCACCCAGGTGTATTCCTGGTACAGCGAGCAGGAAGGCAGCAGCACCACGGTGACCTTCGACCCGGAGCACGCCGACAACCTGCCCGCGGTGCAGGAAGTGCTGCGCAAGGGCTTGCCGCGCTCGGCGCGCGCCGACTACATCGTCGGCAACCAGGGCGGCGATGGCGGTGGTAGCGGCAGCCAGACCGTGCAGGTGCAGCTGGTGGGCGACTCCACCAAGATGCTGCAGGAGATCGGCGAGGAAGTGGTGCCGCTGCTGGCCCGGCGCAAGGAGCTGCGCGATGTGCGCATCGACAACGGCGAGAAGGGCAGCGAGCTGGCCATCCATGTCGACCGCGAACGCGCGGCCGCATTCGGCTTCAACGCCGAACAGGTGGCCAGTTTCGTGGGCCTGGCGTTGCGCGGCGCGCCGCTGCGCGAGTTCCGCCGCGGCGACAGCGAAGTGCCGGTGTGGGTGCGTTTCGCCGGGGCCGAGCAGAGCAGCCCGGAAGACCTGGCCAGCTTCACCGTGCGCACCGGCGACGGTCGCTCGGTGCCGCTGCTGAGTCTGGTCGATGTCTCGATCAAGCCCGCGGCCACGCGGGTGGGGCGTACCAATCGACAGACCACGCTGACCCTCAAGGCCAACCTGGCCGAGAAGGTGACCGCGCCCGAGGCCCGCAAGGCGATGGAGGAAACCCTGAAGCCGATGAGCTTCCCGGCCGGCTACAGCTTCACCTTCGATGGGGGCGACTACGGCGATGACAACGAGGCCATGCAGCAGATGCTGTTCAACCTGATCATCGCGCTGGTGATGATCTACGTGGTGATGGCCGCGGTGTTCGAATCGCTGCTGTTCCCGGCGGCGATCATGAGCGGGGTGCTGTTCTCGATCTTCGGGGTGTTCTGGCTGTTCTGGCTCACCGGCACCTCGTTCGGGATCATGTCCTTCATCGGCATCCTGGTGCTGATGGGCGTGGTGGTGAACAACGGCATCGTGATGATCGAGCACATCAACAACCTGCGACGCCGTGGGGTAGGGCGCACGCAGGCGCTGGTGGAGGGCTCGCGCGAGCGCTTGCGGCCGATCATGATGACCATGGGTACGGCGATCCTGGCGATGGTGCCGATTTCGCTCACCGACACCCAGCTGCTCGGCGATGGCCCGCCGTACTACCCGATGGCCCGCGCCATCGCCGGCGGCCTGGCGTTCTCCACCGTGGTCAGCCTGCTGTTCCTGCCGACCATCTACGCCCTGCTCGATGACATGAGCAGCGCTGGGTCGCGCATCATCCGCCGCGCCCGTGGCCTGCCGGCCAAGGGTGAAGCAGCAACGGCCGCGTAAGCGGCCGGGCGCAACGCAGTCCGGTAGAGCCGACCGTTGGTCGGCTCCACGGGATGCGCAGGTAGCGGCCGTTGGCCGATACGAAAAAAAAGGCCACGCAGTGCGTGGCCTTTTTCTGTTGCGGGTGCGCAGCGTTTACCCTGCCACCTTCCCCCACACCTGGAACCCGGTCAGCCACAATCCCAGCATGCTGCCCAGGTTGGTCAGCATGAAGGTCAGCACCACCCGGGTTACCCGGTTGCGGTACCAGCCCTTCACGCTCTGCGCGTCGTCGCGCAGCTTGAGGAAATCGGCGTAGGCCGGCTTGCGCAACCGTGTTTCGACCAGGGCGGCGAACGCGCCGGTCGGGATGCTCAACCGGAAGGGCTTGAACGGGGCCACCACGACCGCGGTCAGGATGCTCAGCGGGTGGCTGCCGGCCAGCAGGCAGCCCAGGCCGGCCAGGCCGCCGGTGTACATCGCCCAGGTCAGCAGCAGCTCGCTGCCCATGCCCAGGCCGCCGCGGTAGAAGCCCACCGCGATGCCGGTCAGCACCACGGCCAGGATGGTCAGGGTGATCCAGGGGATGTTGCGCTTCCTGGGCACCGCTTCCAGCGACTCGCGCAGCGGGCCGGGGGCATCGGTGTCGGTTTCCAGGTACCTGGCCAGGCCAGCGAGGTGACCGGCGCCGACCACTGCCAGCACTTCGCGCTGGGCCGGGTCGTGCACTTCGCGCAGGCGCGTGGCCATGTAGCGGTCGCGCTCGCCGATGATGGTCTCGTACAGGGCCGGGCTTTCGCTGGCGAACTCACCGAAGCTGGCCTCCAGCATGTCGCCCTGCTTGAGCTTTTCGATCTCGTCCTCGCCCACTTCGTCGGACGCGAACAGGCCTGCGCCCAGGCCCGTCACCAGCTTGATCCGGCCGAAGAAGCCCAGTCGCTGCGAGGCGCGTTTGAAGGTCAGCCCGACTTCCCGGTCGATCAGGTGCACCGGCAGGTTGCGTTCGTTGGCCAGCGTCACCGCGCGCTTGAGCTCGGCGCCGGGTTCGATCCCCAACTGCTCGGCGAGGCGGCGCTGATAGGCGGCCAGTGCCAGGTTGGCGGCGAACAGGGCCACGCGCCCTTTGCGGATCACCTCGACCAGATCCAGCTTGGCCAGGGCATCGGGGTTGGTCAACGCCTGCAGGCGTTGCGCATCCAGCTCGACGGCGACCGCGTCGAAACGGCCACTGCCGATCGCGCGCTCCACCGCCTCCACGCTGGCCTGGGACACGTGGGCGGTGCCGAGCAGGGTGTAGCGCACGCCATCGCGCTCGACCACGCGCACGGGCTGGCCGGCGAACAGCGCATCGCCGGTGTCATCAATGTGGGCTTCAGTCATTTCATTCATTCGAAGGGGCGCTGTCGGCACCATCGCCGAGCGCGCGCTGCATCTGGACGGTGTCCAGCCAGCGGCCGTGCTTGCGGCCGAGGCCGCGGAAAATACCCACCGTGTGGAAACCAAAACGTTCGTGCAGCTTGATCGAGGCGGTGTTGGTCGGCTCGCCGATCACCGCCACCATCTGACGGTAGCCGCGCGCCACGCACGCATCGATCAGCCC
>RCUH01002499.1_pt1 | contig 10582 bp, 7 predicted proteins | sample 2166191 | NCBI WGS metagenome assembly RCUH01 (sample SAMN09932848, study PRJNA488358) | compost metagenome | feature: garden; material: soil; isolation source: compost soil in an enriched community after 214 h of incubation | place: Germany: Experimental Botanical Garden Goettingen | collected...
AGCTTGGCGAGCGTGTCGTCGCGGTAGGCCGGCATGCGGGCCTCGCGCGGCAGGTAGATCTGGCTGATGCGGGTGTAGTCCCAGGCGGCGTAGCCGATGACGGCGATCCAGGCTGCGGCGGCTGCGCGTGCGGCGAGCTTTCTGGCGTTCGCTTCCGGGCGCTTGGGCGATGCCGGCCACAGGATGCCGAGGCACAGGCCGAACACCAGCTGGAACGGGCCGTACCAGAGCGGGTACTCGAGCAGGCTGTGCACGAGGATGACGCCGAGCAGGCCCCACGCCATCAGCCGCAAGGGATCGCGCTCGCGCCAAGGCTTCGCCGCACCCACCATCCACAGAAAGCCGCCGCAGATGAGCAGCGCCGCCGGAATGCCCAGCTCGACCGCGAGGTGCAGCGGCAGGTTGTGGGCGTTGTCGAGGATCACGGGGAAACGCGGGCCGTTGTACAGCGTGGCGAAGTGCGCGAAGCTGAGTTCGCCCCAGCCCCAGCCGGTGAGGGGGCGCTGAGCGATCAGGGTGAGAGCGTTCTGCCAGAGGACGACGCGGCTGTCGGTAGTGACGGCGGCGGGCTGCAGGCGGTGGAGCATGCCGGTGCCGGAGGCGACCGCGTGGCCAGCGTCACCGCCGCTGGCCAGGTACGGCAGCAGCCAGTGCAGGGCGGCGTACAGCGGGATGGCGGCGAGCAGGAGCGCGGGGGTGGGCAGTCGGAAGTCTGTCGAGCCGGAGTGCCGCGGCGCCCGGCGACGCTCCCGCCACGCCATGGCAGCGGTACCGATGGCGATCAGCAGCAACTGCAGGAAGCCGGTGCGTGATCCCGAGGCCACAAGGGCCGCTACCAGAAGCCCGCCGGCGGGAACGAACAGCCGGCGGATGCGCGGTGACCGCGATGTGGCGTGCCACCACAGCGCTGCGACCAGCGTCAGACTGATCAACGTGGCGAACTGGTTGGGCTGGCGGAGGTTGCCCCAGCCGCGGCCGGAAATGGGCGACGAGGTCAACGCACCAAGGAACTCAGTGACACCGTAGTACTGGAGCAGGCCCAGGAGGGCGCTGAGCAGACCGGCGGCGAGCAGCCCGACGGCCAACGCGTGACCCAGCGGCCCGCGCTGCCGCGCCGCTCCTGCGCCGAGACAAGCTGCTGTGGCAATCCCCGCCAAAGCGCCCAAGGTCGGTAGCAAGAGCGTGGCTCCGGTACCCACGGCTGCGGACAGCACGACGAAAACCGCCATCACCGCCAGCCCGGCGCGCAGTCCCTTCGAGGGAAAGGCGAACGGCGCCATCGCGAGCAGCCCCGCAACACAGCCCCATGACATCAGTTGCTGCCAGACATTGATCGAGGGGCCGCCCACCAGCGGGGAAAGAAAGGGCCAGGCCACGAGGCCGGCACAGACGAATTCAGCAAGCCGTAAAGGCGTGTGCAGAGGAGGCGCCGGCAAGGACGCGTCAAGGCGATTCATCGACCCATCATGCCAACCCGCCATCGCCGATGAGTGGCAGCGCGCGGCGGATGAGTGGATTTGCATTTGGAAACAGTTATCGACACTCTATAACAATCCTAAATAACCATTGCCTGTCGCTCGGCCACCGCAGCGGCAGCCGAGAGGCCTGTTCGATGACCAGACAACAATTCGCCGTGAAAGTAGCAGCCGTGCGGCGCCGCAGTTTGCAGGGTTTCACGCTCATCGAGGTCATGATCGTCGTGGCCGTCATCGGCATCCTGGCTGCCATCGCGCTCCCGAGCTACAACGACTACGTTCGACGCGGGCAACTGCCTGAGGCGTTCAATGCGCTCTCGGAGTACCGCGTGAAGATGGAGCAGTATTACCAAGACAACCGCAACTATGGGGGAACGGCTTGCGCGAGCGCAGCCAGCGCCAACGGCTGGAACACTTTCCCCACCACGATCAAGTACTTCACTTTCACATGCGCCCTGGACACCGCAACCGGTGACACGGCGAAGCAAAGCTACACAATCACGGCCACGGGTGGCCTCAGCAAAGCCGTCGGCCATGTCTACACGATCAACGAACGAGGCGAACGCAAGACCACCAAGTTTAAGAATGCCACGGTTGATCAAGGCTGCTGGCTGTCCTCAGGGGCGGTCTGCTAATCATGCGGGCGCGCCGTTTGCCGCGTTCGCGCGGCTTCACCCTCGTTGAACTGGTCGTCACCATCGCGGTGTTCGCGCTGCTCCTGTTCGCGGCCCTGCCGTCGCTTGGCACCTGGACGGACAACACGCGCATCCGCAACGTCGCCAGCTCTTTGCTGGACGGCCTCCAGCTCGCCCGCGCGGAAGCCATCCGCCGCAACCAGAACGTTTCGTTCTGGCTGGTCAACATCGACAACCCCGCGGTGCTGAGCAACGACTGCACCTTGTCGAACACCAGCGGCTCCTGGGTGGTCAGCGTCAACTCGCCCATCACTCATTGTGCGGACGCTCCCTCCATCGACTCCTCACCCATGCTGGTCACGGGCAGGGCCGTCGGCGACGCCGGAGGACGAGTGTCAGTGACAGCAGTACTGGCCGGCTCCACCACCGCCGCCACCTCAGTCACGTTCAACGGTTTCGGTCGCCTCGTGAACACCGCGGATGCCATCGGGCAGATCGACATCACCGGCCCGACGAGCGGCACCGACTACCGCAACCTGCGCCTCCTCGTCAGCCCGGCCGGCCAGGTTCGCATGTGCGACCCGGATTCGGGCATCGCAACCACAGACCCGCGGAGATGTTGATATGAAGACCTCCCCCCCTTCGCGCGCCCTCGCATCGCATCGCCTCTCGCGCGCGACCATGTCGTGTGCCGGGCGCACGCGCGGCATTGCACTGATCGAGGTGCTCATCGCGCTTCTGATCTTCATGCTCGGCGTGCTGGGCATGGTGGGCCTTCAAGCCACGATGACACGGGCCCAGACCGATTCGAAGTCCCGCGCCGATGCCGCCTACCTGGCCACCGAACTCATCGGCCGCATGTGGGGCGATCTCACGAACATGGCGTCCTACAACGGTTCCGGCTGCGCTTCACAGACACGTTGCAAGGAATGGCAGGACAAGGTGAGCCAGATGCTGCCCCGTGGCACGGGCGCGGTGACCGTCGCATCCAGCTCGGGGGACGTCCAGGTCACGGTCGGCTGGACCATGCCCAACGGCGACACGCGCCAGTACGTCACGAGCACCACGATTACCAAATCGGCGAACTGAGATGAAGTCGACCTCTGCACGCCGCTTCGCAACGGCTTCCCAACGCGGCTTTACGCTGATCGAACTCATGGTGGGCCTGGTGCTCGGCCTCCTCACGGTGCTCGTCATCACGCAAGTGCTGTCGCTCGCTGAAGGCAAGCGTCGCGCGATCACGATGGGTGGCGATGCGCAGATCAACGGCTCGCTGTCGATCTTCTCGCTCCAACGGGACATCCAGCAAGCCGGGTACGGTGCTGCGGCCAGTCCTGACGCGCTGGGTTGCCCCGTGAAGCGAAAGTTTGATGCCTCCGGCACCGCCACAACCTTCACGCTGGCACCCGTGGTGATCACCGACGGGGGTGACAGCGGCGCCCCCGACACCATCACCATCCTTCAATCCAACACGCCCAATTTCTCCACGCCGATGCTGCTGACCGGCAACCATGCACAGACCGACGACCATTTCACGGTCAGCTCGTCGCTCAACGCCAGTGTCGGAAACCTGATGATCGCGGTGCCCAAGACCCAGTCGACAGACGTCGGCTGCGCGCTCTTCAGCGTGACCAGCAACACGAGTGCCGCGACGACGACCTTGAGTGGAACCAACGTGCCGCACGTCGCAGGCGCGGGAGCACTGACCAAGTGGAACCAGAGCGCTGTCTTTCCAACGGCTGGCTATGAAGCCGGCAGCTACCTGCTGAATATGGGTTCGATGGTGCTGCGCACCTATTCCATCAGTGGGCTGAGTCTGAAGACGGACGACTTCACTCCGACCAGCGAGGCCGTCACAGCTTCTGTGCTCTACCCGCAGATCGTCAACCTCCAGGCGTTCTACGGCAAGGACACGAACGGCGACGGCATCGTCGATACCTACGACACCGTCCTTCCCACGACGAGCGCTGGCTGGATGCAGGTGCTGGCCGTCCGGATTGCCGTGGTCGCGCGCAGCAATCAGTATGAAAAAGAACCTGTCACTACGGAAGCGCCGAAGTGGGACGTGGGCGCCACGTCGACCTTCACCGGCCTCACCCCCTCCACGTGCCACGGCACAAGCAAGTGCCTGCCACTCAAGATTGATCACGTGACCGAGTGGGAGCACTACCGCTACAAGGTCTACGACACGATCGTTCCGCTACGCAACGTCATCTGGAATTCGTGATGAAACCTCCCTTGATCTCTTCGCGCATGCGCGCCCTCCACCCACAGCGCGGCGCGTCGCTGCTCTTCGCATTGCTCACGTTGGTGGCTATGCTGCTGGCCACACTCGCGCTGGTGCGCTCGGTGGACACGAGCACCACGCTGCTGGGCAATATCGGCTTCAAGCAGGATGCGACCGTGGCCACGGACCAGGCCGCACGGGTAGCCATCGAATGGCTGTCGGCGAACAAGGCAAGCCTCAATACCAGCGTGGAAGCCAGTGGCTACTACGCCAACACCAAGGAATTTGCCGACGACGGAACCACCGCCGCTGGCCAGGTCGACGTGACAGGCGGCCAACTCGCAGCCGCCAGCAAGCGGCTGGTGGACTGGGACAGCGACAAGTGCAAGGCCGCGACCGACAACACCTTTGCCGACTGCGTCATCAAGACAGCGAGCGCTGGCACGATCAACGGCAACAGTGCGCGCTACGTCATCTTCAGACTGTGCAACAAGCCGGGCGACCTTGGAACCGACAGCTCGATCCATTGCGCCAAACCGATGAGCGCAGCGGGCACGTCCGCATCGAAGCGCGGCGAGCTGAACTACTCAGACTATGCCCGCTTTGCCAGTGCCGCAGGCCCCTACTACCGCATCGTGGTGCGCGTGTCAGGCGCCCGCAACACCGCCAGTTTTGCCGAGACCATCGTGCACTTCTGAGTGCGACGGAACGCCCAAGAAAGCCTCCTCATGACGCCTCAATTTCTCCGCTCATCGAACATCGGCCGTGGCACGCGTTGGCGCCTCGCGGCGCTGTGCGCCTTGGTCCCGCTTGGCGTTCTGGGCTTCGCGCTCAGCACGTCATCGCAGACATCGAACACCACAGACCTCGCCAACGAGCCGCTCGCCACACGCGGCAACGTGCAGGCCAAGCCGAACTTGCTGTTTCTCCTGGACAACTCCGGCTCGATGAACTGGAGCTACATGCCTGACGAGCTGGGGGCGTCATCGGGCGCCGCAGACCAGCCCAATGGCCATTGGTATGGATACAAGGCGGCCCAGTGCAATGGCATTGCCTACGACCCGAACCTCACCTACACCCCCCCAGTCACGTCGGCGGGTGCGAAGTATGCAGACTCGTCTTTCAACGCTGCGTGGCCCGATGGCTACACCAAGGCCTCGACGATAGATCTTGTCAAGGCAACGACCATCAGAACGTCCTCGATCGGTGTCGGCACAGGCACCAAGACTTTCATCTTCACGGCAGGCACATATAACGACGACTCTTTTGTTCGGGGCGACAGCGTCACGATCACAGGCGTCACCAATTCGGCAGCCTCCATGGGCGGTGTCATCACGAGTTGGGGCTGGAGCAACCAGCGGGGCGCATGGACCCTGGCCGTTCGAGTCAGCGAGACGACGGGCAGTGGCTCCTATTCCGACTGGACCGTGACGCTGAACCCCACCTACTACACCTACAAGACATCTGGCACCGAGAAGGCCGTCAACTGGACCTACAGCAGCGACGGCAATGTCGACACGGATGCTCCTTTCTACAAGGAGTGCACGAGCGTCATCGGCGCAACACCTGGAAGCGATGTCTTCGAGAAGCACACAGTGACGGCCGCGTCGCCCGCGGCTGAAAAGACAAACTATGCGAATTGGTATTCGTACTATCGCAAACGCTATCTTCTGATGCGTACCGCAATGGGACGCGCCATCTCGCCGCTGAACGAAAACTACCGTGTCGGCTTCTCGACCATCAGCGACGCCGGCGTGGTGGATGGCGAAAGCAATGGGGGCTCCGGCACCGGCTACTTCCGGGACGTCAAGGACTTCACCCAGACGCAGAAGGACAACTTCTACAGCAGCCTCTACGGTTCCGAGCCTGATGGCAACACGCCGCTGCGCTCCGCGCTTTCCAAGGCAGGGCGCTATTTCGGCAAGCAATTCAACAATCAGTACGACCCGCTGCAGTACTCCTGCCAGCGCAACTACGCATTGCTCTCGACCGACGGTTACTGGAACAGTGGCAAGGGCGTGCGGTTGGATGGCACAGAGGTTGGACAACAGGACGGCGATGAAGTCCGTCCAATGGTTGATGACGCGGTCAGTGTTGTACGAAGCGTTGTCACGTACACGGCCCCCGCTACGGCGACAGAAACCCTGACCCAAACACGCACTGTGACTCTGTCGCGCACAAAGATCTCCGTCGCGTCCGGGACGGGTGGTGGAAGTTGTGGCAACACGAGGTATCGCGTGACCAAGCAGCTGCAGACCGCGAAACAAACAGAAACGCAAAGATCTGTGACGCCACAACGCGGAACCGCAACATACACAGTCACAACCGTGACCACGGGGGGCGTTGCAGCTACGCCGGTGACCAGTCCGATCACCTATTCAAGCTGGACCAATTCGGGCGTCCCGGACGTTTCGTCCAGCAGAAGCCCAACCCTGACCAACAGCAGTTGGACCGACAGCGGTTCATCCGACCGTTCGACTTGCGTAAGCACAGGCGCAGGCACCGTCACCTACGATCCAGACGCCAACGGCTCCGTCACCAGCGCAACGTCCTTTTCGACTGTCTCGACCAACCAGGCTGTTACCCAGCCCCCTTCAACGCAATTCACCCCCAGTGCTCCGGTCGAAAGCAAGTCGTTCAACGGTGGCACCTCCAACACGCTCGCCGACGTGGCCCAGTACTACTACAAGACGGACCTTCGAAACGGCAGCAACTGCACGTCCACGTCGTCCCCCAACGGCAGCTCTCAGGACGTGTGCGCGAACATCGTTCGCACCACCGCCACCGACCCCGCCGATTGGCAGCACATGAACACATTCACGATCGGCCTCGGCGTGAGCGGCACGCTGGCATACGACAAGAACTACCTGACCCAAAAGACGGGCGCCTATGCCGACCTCAAGAGCGGCCCGCTCAACTGGCCCTCGCCTGGCAACACGAATTCGACGAAAGACAACAGCATCGGCGGGGATGCCCGCAACGTAGATGACCTCTGGCACACAGCAGTCAACGGTCGCGGACAGTACTACTCGGCACTCAACGCCGGACTGCTGGCAGAGGCCATCAATGGCGTCGTCGCAGCGGTCAAGCAGGTGGATGGTGCCGGTGCAGCCGCATCGACCAGTTCACTGGAACTCGTCGCGGGGAACGACAACCAGGTGTTCCGGGCCAGCTACACGACCCAGGTTTGGACCGGCGATCTGCAAGCCTTTGCGCTCAACGGGAAAGACGCGGTCATCGGCGCGCGCGCCTGGTCCGCGCAAGAGCAACTCGATGCCACGACGCCCGCGAACCGCAAGATCTACTTCAACAACAGTGGCGCGCTGCTGGGCTTTACCTACGCCAATCTGGGCGGGACGTTGCAAGCACATTTCAACAATCGCATGTGCACGACGGGATTGACCGCGGCTCAATGCGCTTTGCTGTCGACGGATGAAAAGACCGCAGCGAATTCTGGCGCCAACCTCGTCAACTATCTGCGCGGCGTGAAGACGCACGAATCGCAAAGCGCAGGTGCGTCGAATACGACCTTGGCGGCCTTGTATCGCAGCCGCAAACACGTGCTGGGCGACATCGTGAACGGCGCGCCGGTGCATGTCGGGAAGCCGCCTTTCAAGTATGCAGACGCAGGCTATGCGGACTTCGTCGCCGCGAAGGCCACACGAAAGAACGTCGTCTACGTCGCGGCCAACGACGGCATGCTGCATGCCTTCTCGTCCGACAAGTCGGACGGCGGCACCGAACTCTGGGCCTTCGTTCCCACGGCGGTGATGCCCAATATGTACAAGCTGGCGGACACCGGCTATGGCGCCAATCACCAGTACTTCGTGGACGGTGCACCGGTGATGGGGGACATCAAGGTCGGCGACACCTGGAAGACCATCCTCGTGGGCGGACTCAACCTCGGCGGCAAGAGCTACTACGCACTGGACATCACGGACCCCACCAGCCCCTCGATGCTGTGGGAGTTCACCGACGACAACCTGGGTTACAGCTACGGCAATCCGGTCATCACCAAGAAGGCCGACGGCACCTGGGTTGTCGTATTCGCATCCGGGTACAACAACACGGACGGTGACGGCAAGGGCCACTTGTTCGTGCTGAACGCCAACAGCGGCGCGAAGCTGCAGGACATCTCGACCACTGCCGGCAGCGTTAGCGCTCCCAGCGGCCTGGCCAAGATCAACGCATGGATCGACGATGTGGGGAACAACACCAGCAAGCGCTTCTACGGCGGCGACATGCTGGGCAACCTGTGGCGCTTCGATATCGACGGACTGATCGAACCCAAGCGCGCGGCACTGAAGCTCGCGGTCTTCCAGGTCGGAAGCACCCCGCAGCCCATCAGCACGAAACCCGAAACGGTGGAAATCGCGGGCAAGCCCGTGATCATCGTGGGAACTGGCCGCTACCTGGGTCAGAACGACATCACAGACACCACCCAGCAATCCGTCTACGCGGTGAAGGACCCCTTGACCAACAACGGCTGGGGCGATGTGCGTACCGACACGACCAACTTCGTGCGACAAACCTTCACGCTCGACGGCACGGAGAGAGAGGCAAAGACGGCCTCCGTGTCCAACAATGCCGTCAATTTCTCAACGAAGGCGGGATGGTGGATCGACCTGCCACACGGCAGAGAACGCGTCGCGACCAACCTGGGCCTGCAACTCAACACCCTCGCGATTGCGACCGCCATTCCCAACGGCGACGCCTGCGCATCGGGAGGCTCGTCATGGCGCTACTATCTCAACGCGGCCAATGGCGGCGTGGTGACCACCAACCCGGCGGGGGCGCTGTGGAGCGAAAACTCGCTGATTGTCGGGATGAGCTGGGTGAAGGACAGTGACGGCAATATCCGCATCATCTATCAGCGGAGCAACGGAGATCTGGGCTCTGAGGTTCCTCCGGTCCCACCTTCGTCGGGCGGGGGAGTCGCGCATCGGACTTCGTGGCGAGAGTTGGTGAACTAGATGCCGTATCTGATCCGCCCTGCCAAAGCGTAGATTGACACCTGCGAAGGCCAGATAGCCGGGCTGTTGAAGCCGATCAGAGACGCCCGATGAACTTCATCGGGCGTTTTCAATTTCAGGGCAGGTACGGTCTCTGCGCGACCCAGTGCGGCGAGAGCACCTCGCAAACGAGCTCGATCACGGTGTATTCGCGCGCATCGCATTAGCGGCCACACCAACCCCAGGGCGGCTCCGAACCCAATGGCGGCAAGCTCTTGCTCTACTCACCCCGGGAGAAGCTTTTGCGAGAGCCCGAAGGCTCTTTGCGATACCTGCCCGGTCCTTCTTCAGTACATCCGATCACCACCTCGAACAGTTGGGCATTCGTGTTGGCTTCGCGAAGCTGCACCTCGGGGATGTCGACCTTCTGCTCGGTGAGTCAATGGCATGGACGCGGAAGAGAATTTCTTGGCCGATAAAGGCATGGGCAGCCGAGAGGATGCCGAATACCAGTTCTGGTAGCCATGCCAATACGGTCGAGCGGCTCCGGATACCGTAGCGCTATTGGACCGGCCTTAGCTGCGTTCGCTTTCTTGATTGAAAAACCAAGAGTCTGCGCGCCTCGCACCTGACTCCATTGGCCGGCCTTCCTTGAGGGAAAAGGTGCCAGTCCACCAAGACTGGACGCGAGGATTAAAAAGCAAAAAGCCGCCCGAAGGCGGCTTGGTCATGGCCGTTCTGATCGGCCTCAGATCTAGACTTAGGTGCAAGTCTTAGGACGAACCGACTGGTCCAGGCTGGAGGTGCAGCGCCACTCGGCGTTCGAAGCGGTGTATGTGAAGGAAATGGTGCCGTTCTTCAGCTTGTCGTTCACGGCCGCGCCCTTGAACGTTGCCTTGAGTTCGCAGGTGGTAGCCGCGGTCGGAATAGCTTCGATTTTAGCGACGTACTGACCAGACAGCGTGAAGTTGTTGTCCTTATGCAGAGCGCCGGCTTCGATAGCCGGCGTCCCTGCAGGAACTCCGCCAGGACCAGCGGGAACCGCGGGAACTGCGTCGTTGGTGCTGCAGGCCTGCGCCAAACCTTGGGAGCCGGCGATCTCCATGAGCGGGGTCTTCAGGCCGGCGAGCAGGTTCATCGCTTCAGTGGTCTGTGCGCGAGCCGTGTAGTTTTGGTACTGCGGCAGAGCCACAGCGGCCAAGATACCAATGATCGCCACAACGATCATCAATTCAATAAGGGTGAAACCCTTTTGCACATTGCGTGCGATAGAACGACGGTTCATTCATTAAC
>RCUH01002512.1_pt1 | contig 10509 bp, 8 predicted proteins | sample 2166191 | NCBI WGS metagenome assembly RCUH01 (sample SAMN09932848, study PRJNA488358) | compost metagenome | feature: garden; material: soil; isolation source: compost soil in an enriched community after 214 h of incubation | place: Germany: Experimental Botanical Garden Goettingen | collected...
AAGGCGGCATCCGCAAGGCACGTTTTCCCGGCGGCCGTTTCAACAATATCAATACGGGGCTTTTCGACCCCGCCTTTGCCGAACAGGCCGGACAGGAAATCGCGGCGGCAATTGCCCGCGAGGCGCGGAAGCTGCTGCATGGTCGGGCTGATATTCTGGCTTTGCAGAACATACCGCTGACGTGGCGCGGCAGGACCAATCCCCTCTCGCATCTTGCTTCCGTCGAAAACCAGAATCCGGCCTTCCAGCTTCCCCTGCTCGAGAGCTTCGAGGCCACGCTTCGGCAGGTCAATGCCAAGAGGCGACGGAAGAAATTCCGCATCCAGAGCCGAAGGGCCGAGGAAATGGGCGGTTACAGCCATGTGATCGCGCGTTCGCCACAGGAAAGATGCGAATTATTGCAGGCGTTTTTCCGCCAGAAGGCCGCCCGTTTCGCCTCGCAGGGCATTCCGGATGTCTTTCGCAATCAATCTGTGAAGGATTTCTTCTACGATCTCGCCAATTTTCCCGAGACGGGCACAGGCAGCCTGCTGGAACTGCATGCCATTCGCCTGCATGGGGAAAACGAGGGCGTCATTGCCGCGATAGCCGGCCTTTCGCGCAAGCAGGATCACATCATCTGCCAGTTCGGCTCGATTGACGAGTCCGTTTCGGAACTCAGCCCCGGCGAATTGCTGTTCTGGCTGATGATCGAAAGGGCGTGTCGCGAGAAGGCGGCGATCTTCGATTTCGGCGTCGGCGACCAGCTCTATAAGCGCAGCTGGTGCCCGCTTTTCACCGTGCAGCACGATATATTCCTACCGGTGACATTGAAGGGTCGCGCAGCGGCCTCGGTCTATGTCGCCATTGCCCGGACGAAGAGCCTGATCAAATCCAATCCGGCGCTTTATGCGTTGATTCAGCGTTTTCGTGCCGGACGGCCGAAGACGGACACCGCTGCCGACTGAGCGCAGATCACGCCGCGCTCAGACGGTCCGGCTTGCGCATACCGGTCATCGGCAATGCCTGTTCATAGCCTTGGGCAACCAGTTCACCGAGCGTCTTTTCCAGCAATTCGCTATCCTTGCCGGGCACCGAGACGATGATTTCCGCCGGCAGGTTGCGCAGCATTTTCCCAAGGCTCGAAATCTGCACCGCGCCGCATTCGACGAGAACCGTATCATAGGCGTCGGAGAGCGCGCCGAGGATCATCGTCAGGCGATCTATGGCGCGCATGGCCTCGCGCGGCTGCGCATTGCCGCGCGGCACGATATGGGCGTCGGACAGGCGGTCACTGTGAATGGTTTCACCGAAGGCGGCCGCACCCGCCAGAAGGTCCATGACACCGGGAAGCCCGGCTTCCGGCGCCATCAGCCGCGTCGGACAGGCAGACGCCGTCATGTCAACGAGAACGACCGAACGGCCCATCTCGGACAAAGCGCGCGCCAGCATGACGGTCGTTGTCGAACCGCTATCACCGGCTGGAGACACAATGGCGGCAACCGGTTTGGCAAGACGGCTGGCCAGGAAACCTGCGACAGCATCGATCGAGAAATCGTCAGAAGGGTCGACGTCCTCTTCCACTGCGTCTTCCTTCGCAGCCGCGACAGCTTCCACCGGCGGGGCCAGCGTGGCGGCAGCGGCTACAGCCGGCAGGTGCCGTTGCTCCTCTTCGGCAGCGGGCTGGTATGCCGCAACCGGCATGACCCGCGCAGCAGACGGTATGGTCTCATGATGCACGGCAACAGGCTGTTCCGGCATATCCGTTGCCTTGTCCGGATCGGCTGGAGCACGCGAAGGGGAAGGCGGATCGGAGAGCGGCGGAACCTGCTTCCGGCCCATCGGCTTCAAGGCCCGGCCGGTGAAAAGCTCCACCAGCATGACCACGATGCAGGACAGCAGAAAGGCCGCCAGAGTAACGACGATGGTAATGGCGCCGGTCTTCGGGAAATAGGGTTCGCGCGGCTCCACCGCCGTCGAGATGACACGCGCATCGGCCGGCGTGGAATCCACCGAGCCGGCGCGCGACGTCGCTTCCCGGTAACGGGCAAGATAGGTTTCCAAAAGCTGCCTTTGCGCCGAAGCTTCCCGCTCCAGATCGTTGAGGCCGACCTGCTGTTCACCCGCACGCACGCTTTCCGATTTCAGCATGTTCAGTTGCTGGATCAGCTGCCGTTCCCGCAGACGCGAAACATTGGCCTCGTTTTCGAGACTTGCCAGCACCTTGCGGGTTTCCTCCTGAATCTGCCGCTGTATGCCGTCGAGCTGGTTGCGCAGCGCCCGGATGCGCGGATGGCCTTCCAGCATTGAAGACGAGAGATCGGAAATCTGGCTGCGGATCGTGGTTTCGTTTTCCTTCAGCCTCTGGATCGTCGGGGAACCGACGACATCGGGGAAAGTATCAAGCGGACGGCCGGTAGCAAGCGCGTTGCGCACGCCTTCCGCCCGCGCCTCCGCATTGGCGCGCTCTCCGCGGATACGGCCAAGTTCGGTGGAGATATCGCTGAGCTGGCGGGTGGCGAGGGTTTCGCCCTGCCCCGCCGAGAGAAGATCGGACGAAGCGCGGTAATCTGCGACCTTCCTGTCGGCGTCGCGCACCTTTTCGCGCAGATTGGCGATTTCCGGTTCCAGCCAGCGCGCCGCTTCCGTGCTTGTATCCAGTTTCGCGCCGCTCTGCAGGGCGATATAGGCCTTCATCATCTCATTGGGGATGGCGGCGGCAAGCTTGGGGTCCTGCGAGGAGAACTCGACGGTGATGACGCGCGAGCTTTCGACCTGATAGACCTGCAGCTTCTCCCGGAACGCCTCTAGCACCCGTTCTTCAGGCAGCACCTGAAGCGGGTCCTTCTTGACGCCGACGGCGACCAGCAGCTGCGAAATGAGCGAAGGATGGGCTTCGGGATCGAACTCATCCAGCTCGTAGAGCTTCATGTCTTTGGCGACCTGCTTGATGAGATCGACCGACTGCAGGATCTGCACCTGGCTGGAAACGGTCAATTCATCGAGCACGGGCTCGGCGGGCGCGTTGGACTGCTGCGAAGCGCCGAAGGAGGCGGTGCGGGATTCGATGAGCACGCGCGCCTCGCCCTTGTAGACGGGCGACATCATGCTTGATATCACGAAGGCGGAGCCTCCGGCCAGAAGCGTGATCGCCGCGATCCGTCCCTTGCGCTGCCATATGGCTGCGACAAGCTGCGCAAGATCGATATCCACATCCCTGTCGTCAATGCGATCGCCGTTCATGCAGGCTCCGTAACCGAGACAAACCTCGGGCGCTCAAATATAGATGGCCAATTTTCGCGAAGCTTAAGTCTTGCCGGTAACACAACAGTTAATCTCGGAGAATCCGACGAAATAAAGCTGATATTACCATCGCTCGCCCGGGTTGTTTACCGCACATTAACCCTAACAGAACGATAAGAATGATCAAAGATCGACTCGGAGCCAGATCAGATGCCGCTCGCCGGATCACGACATGTCACCGCACTGACGCTTGCCGTTCTGACGGCCCTTTCCGGCTGCGCGGCATATCAACCCGCGCCGAGGTCCTTCAATGAGGCTGCCCTGCAACCCTATCATGTCGATAGCGGCGACAGGCTGCGCATCAACGTGTTCGAGCAGGCCGGGCTGACCAATACCTATACGGTCGATCAGGCCGGTTACGTCGCCTTCCCGCTGGTCGGCCAGGTTCCGGCGCGCGGCAAGACGCTGCCGCAGCTCGAAGCGGCCATCGCCGCCAAGCTGCGCCAGGGTTATCTGCGCGATCCCGACGTGACGATCGAGATCGACCGTTATCGTCCGGTCTTCATCATGGGCGAAGTTGGCCGTCCCGGCCAATATTCCTATGTGCCTGGTATGACGGTACAGAACGCCATCGCCATTGCCGGCGGCTTCACCCCGCGCGCCAACCAGGCCGATGTCGACATCACCCGCAAGATCAATGCCGAGGTGATGACCGGCCGGATCGGGATTACCGCCCCCATTCTGGCGGGTGACACCGTCTATGTACGCGAACGCTTCTTCTGAAAACGGAGCGGCGAACGTGTCGGATGACCGCCCACCCCTGCGCATCATTCACTGCTTCCGCTCCCCGGTGGGCGGCGTTTTCCGCCATGTGCGCGACCTTATCGAGGAACATGTCAAACAGGGCCACAAGGTTGGCATCGTCTGCGACAGTTCCACCGGCGGTGCGCATGAGGAACGGCTTTTCGCACAGATCACCCCGATGCTGGAACTTGGCCTCACCCGCCTGCCCATCCGGCGGTCCATCAGCCCCGGCGACCTCATGGCGCTGTGGAAATCCTACAAGCACATCAAAAGTTTGCGGCCGGACATTCTGCACGGGCACAGCGCCAAGGGTGGCGCTCTTGCCCGGCTGATCGGCTCACTCCTGCGGGCGAACAGGTATCGCGTAGCCCGCCTCTATTCCCCGCATGGCGGCAGCCTGCATTATGCCAGAAACAGCCTGAAGGGGCAGCTCTTCCTGCGGCTGGAGCGGTTTCAGGAGCATTTCACCGATGCGCTCTGTTTCGTCTGCAATTTCGAGCAGACGACTTACGAAGCCAAGGTCGGCAAGCCGCGCACCCACACCGCGATGATTTATAACGGCGTGCAGGAAAGCGAGTTCGAAACCGTCCCCGCCCGCGATGATACGGCCCGTTTCCTCTACATCGGCATGCTCCGTGATCTCAAGGGACCGGATGTCTTCATCAGGGCATTCGCGAAAATGGAACGCAGCCTCGGCCAGCCCATGTCCGGCGTGATCGTCGGCGATGGACCGGACAGGGACAAATATGCCGCGATGATCGACAAGGCCGGGCTTTCCCGGCGGATTTCCATGCATGCGGCCATGCCCGCCAGACAGGCTTTCGAACTGGCGACGACGGTGGTGGTGCCTTCGCGCGCCGAAGCCATGCCCTATATCGTGCTGGAAGCGCTTGCGGCGGGAAAGACGGTCATTGCCTCGCATGTCGGCGGCATTCCCGAAATCCTCGGAGAAGACAGCGAGGCGCTCGTCCCGGCGGGCGATGCCGATGCGCTGGCGCGGATCATGGTCAAGGATGCCGAGGATGCCGACTGGGCGCAGCGGGTCATGCCGCACCCCGACAGCTTCAAGGCGAAATTTTCAACCCCTGTTATGGCCGATGAGATGATGAAGCTCTATCGCGACCTGCTGACGAGCTAAAGTTATTTTAAAAACACGATTTTTAATTGTATATTCCAGCCGTCCTGTAGAAACTGATCATAAACGTTTCTTAGCATGTTTCGGCTAGTTTTCTGCTCGTAGAGCGCGGCCATCCACCCGGATGCACAAAGGGCGCTCTACCACTTTGAGGTTGCGTATCGTTCCGGTTGAAAATCTGTGCGGTTTTCAGGTCGATGCGCTGGAGGGTGCGGACCAAAGCAATGACCAAGACTGACAAGGACAGACTGCAATTCGATCTGGCGTCATTGCGCAAGAAAATCTCCGAGCGTCAAACCGGAGAATCCTCCGCATCCGAACCCGTCGTTCTCAATCCGCTTGCTCGGCAGATCGCCAACCAGCTTCGCGCCGGCAATCATTCGCCCAATATGGTGATCGGGCAATTGCGGCTTCTCGAATTCACGATGCTCGTGGTCATCGCCGCCATCGTCAACGGCATCGCAGCCGATCGCGGTCTCGAAACATTTCTGGCGGTGTTCGGCGGTGGCGTGCTGGGGGCGGCGCTCTGCGTCTTTCTTCTGCAGGCGGGTGATTGTTATCAGCTTCCGACACTGCGCACGCCGCTGAAGATGTTCGCCCGCATCCAGGGCGCCGTCTGTCTCTCCTTCGTGGGAATTGGCTGTTTCCTTCTCCTCTTCTTTCCCGATGCGCTGCACTCCTGGCAAGCCTTCGGCATCTGGTACGCAACGGGTGCGATCGCGATCTTCGCCGGTCGACTGATCCTCGGTTTTGCCATTCGCCACTGGGGCCGCAACGGCGTCATGGAGCGCCGCGCCGTCATCGTCGGCGGTGGCGATACCGCCAAGGACCTTATCCGCTCGCTGGAGCAGCAATCCGATAACGATATCCGCATCTGCGGTATCTTTGACGACCGGAAAAGCGCCCGCTCTCCCGAAGTTGTCGCCGGTTATCCCAAACTTGGCACCTTTGCTGAACTGGTGGAGTTTGCCCGTCTGACGAAGCTTGACATGCTGATCATCGCCCTGCCGCTCAGTGCCGAGGCGCGTATTCTCCAGCTCCTGCACAAGCTCTGGATACTGCCAGTCGATATCCGCATCGCGGCGCATGCCAATAAATTGCGTTTCCGTCCCCGCGCCTATTCCCATGTGGGCAAGGTGCCGATGCTCGATGTGTTCGACAAGCCGATCCGTGACTGGGATTCGGTGGCGAAACGGGTGTTCGACATTACTTTCAGCCTCATCGGTATCGCCATTTTGTGGCCGGTGATGCTGGGGGCGGGAATTGCGGTGAAAACGACCTCAAAAGGCCCTGTTCTCTTCAAGCAGAAGCGCCACGGCTTCAACAACGAAACGATCAACGTCTGGAAGTTCCGTTCCATGTATACGGAACTCAGCGACCCGACCGCCAAAAAGGCCGTGACGAAGAACGACCCCCGCGTCACACCCGTCGGCCGCTTCCTGCGCAAATCCTCGATGGACGAGCTGCCGCAGCTCTTCAACGTTCTCTATGGCGATCTTTCGCTCGTTGGGCCGCGCCCGCACGCCGTTCATGCCCAGACGGGCGATCTGAAATATACCGAGGTGGTGGAGCATTATTTCGCGCGCCACAAGGTGAAGCCCGGCGTTACCGGCTGGGCGCAGATCAACGGCTGGCGCGGCGAGATCGACCACGGCGACAAGATCAAGTTCCGCACCGAATATGATCTCTATTACATCGAGAACTGGTCACTGTTCCTCGATCTGAAGATCCTGTTCCTCACGCCGATACGGCTGCTCAAATCGGAAAACGCCTATTGACCCACACCGGTTACCAGCACGCGGCGAATTTCGACGCACCGTTGGCCACCATGCGGCTCATCGGATCGTTCTTCATCGCCTTCGGCGTGTTCCTTTCCGGCTTCGTCATCTCCGAACCGGCCCCTTATGAATTGATGATGGTAGGACAGGTGGCCGTGTGGTTCCTGCTTGGCCTTCGCCTTTCGCGCACCGTCGTCCTGCTTCTGTGCCTGCTGCTTGCCTTTAATGTCGGCGGTTATCTTTCGCTCACCACCATGGCCGATCTGGATGAGGGACCGCTCTATCTCGCCGTCTCGACCTTCCTGGCGCTGACCTCGGTTTTTTATGCGGCGATCGTGGAGGACAAGTACCAGCGGCTGCTTTTGATTTTCCGGGCCTGGCTTACGGCAGCGCTGATCACAGCGCTGCTCGGCATCATCGGATATTTCCACGCCATTCCGGGTTTTGAGGTCTTCACTCTTTACGACCGCGCAAAAGGCGCCTTTCAGGACCCGAACGTCTTCGGTCCCTTTCTGGTGACACCCTCGCTTTACCTGATCTACGGCCTTCTCACCGGCAAGGCGATGCATGCGCCCTGGCGGATCGTCGGGCTGCTCATCCTGTCGCTTGGCGTGTTCCTGTCGTTCTCGCGCGCGGCCTGGGGCCTGTTTCTGTTCGCCACCATTCTCCTCGTCTTCGTCATGTTGCTGAAGGAACGGACGGCTGCGTTTCGTCTGAAAATCCTCGTGCTGTTTCTCGTCGCCGCCGGGCTGATGGTTGCGGCGGTCATCATCGCGCTGCAGTTCAAGCAGGTGGCGGATCTATTCTCCAGCCGCGCTTCGGCGGTGCAATCTTATGATGGCGGCCATCTCGGGCGTTTTGCACGCCACTATCTCGGCTTCCTGCTCGCCATGGAACACCCGCTCGGCATCGGCCCCATGGTGTTCGACAATATCTTCCCCGCCGCCGAACATAATATCTGGCTGAAGAGCCTGACCACGCATGGCTGGTTCGGTTTCGTCATCTATCTGGTCCTGATCTGCTGGACCATTGCCGCGGGTTTCAGGCATCTGCTGCGGCCACGCCCGTGGCAGCCGTTCCTGATCATTTCCTGGGTGACCTTCGTCGGACACGTAATGATCGGCGCCGTCATTGATACCGACCACTGGCGGCATTTCTTCCTGCTGCTGGGCATATTGTGGGGATGCATGGCGCTTGAAAAGCGCGAAAGCCTGCGCCGCCGCGCGCGGGCCGCCTAAAATGCTTACCCTTACGGAACCTTACGCCATTTCATGCGTTTAGCCCCCGATTCTGATTGTCAAACGGGGAGACATCTTATGACGCAGACCAATAATCTCTATCTCATCATCGGCGCACTCCTGGTGGTCCTTGTTGGCCTTGGGGCTTATGTCTGGCACGAGGAAAGCAAGCCGAAGGGGATCGAGATGAATATCGGCCCGAACGGCGTTTCCGTTCAGGAGAATTGATCCGCAAGCGTCGCGCAAAGTTCGGCCATTAAGACCGGGTGCATCCCACGCCGAACACGGCCGGGATGTACCCGGTCTTCTTATGAGAGAGGACGAAAGGCGGGATCGATGCCCGCTGCGCCGGTTCGGTACGAATGATCCGTATCGCCCGATCAAGGAAACAGCTAGCGCAATGGTCTCCTCCATCGACCTTTCCACCCGCCTAACCGCCACCAGGCTCGCCCTCAAGGCCATCAAGGAGCAGGAAGACAATTCCCCTGCCACATCCTCCTCGACGCGGGCGGCTCTCATCGATTCCTACGGGCTCGACACCTCATCTTCTTCCACCAATACGCGCCTCACCCAGCTTCTGGCGCAATATGCCCAGACCTCGAGCGAAGAGACGCAGACCGACGATACCGATACGCAGCTTTCTTCCGGCGATATTAGCAAGGCCGATTTCATGAAGGAGCTGAAGGAGATGCTGGAAGAACTGACCAGGGACCCGGACAAGGCTTCGCAGGCCAAGGCCATGCTGGAGGCTTTGACAACAGGCACGCTGACGGTCTCCGATCCCGCCGAAGGCGCACAAATCAAGGCGTGGGACGTGGCCTCCGATACAAAAACCACCTCCAAGCCGACGACGGAGATCACCACGACGGGATGGAGCGACTTTCTGAAAGACCATCTCAAACGCGACGGCTCGGCTTATGCCAGAAGCGAGACCGGCGCCTATGTCGACACTGTTTCCGGCGACAACGCGTTTTTCGGCAGCGTCGGCAGCCGTTATTATTATCTCACCTGGCCACAGGCGAAAAACGGCACCCTGACCGTATAAAGCCAGATTTCCCGAGGACTGAACGGATCGCTGCGACATGGAACATGCCGCAGCGTCGCTTTTTTCGTCTGCTCAGACGGCAGGCGCGGTGGCCGGTTCGGTTCCACCAGAGAGCGCCTTTTGCAGCTGCGCTTCCTGCGCCGGCGACAGCGAGGTCTTGATGACCCGCCCGCGCAGGCCTTCGAATTCTGCCAGCACCTTTTCCGGCTGCACCTTGCGGATCAGCACGAATAGCGCCGAAGAACCATTGGGAATGGTCTCGCCGAGTGATTTGATGAAATCATCGTCGATACCGAAATCCGTCAGCGAACCCGCAAGGGCGCCCGTGCCGGCGCCAATCGCGCCGCCGATGGCAAATCCCGCCAGCGGATTGAGGAACAGCAGGCCGACAAGGCCGCCCCAGAGACCGCCGGACAGGAAACCGGAGCTTGCGCCGATTGCCGTCAGATTGACGCTCTGCTTCAGATGCACCTTGCCGTCTTCATCGCGAACGACGACCACGGCATCTTCCAGATCGACCAGATATTCCTTTTTCAGGCCTGCAAGCTTCAGAAGCACCCTGTCGGCCACTTCCGTTCCGTCAAAACCAACAACGACGAGTTCGGACATAGTTCGTCTCCCTGAGTTTCAATTCCGCTGCGATTGAACGCCGAAGAACGCAGCTTGTTCCGGCAATGATGGAAAGAGGATGTGTCACGCGTTTGACGGTCGCCCATGCCGGGAAGCATCACCCTGCCCCGGCCCCTTCCTGCCGTCCACACCCTTTGTTCCTTTTTTTATGAAAAGACCATTTTCCGCTTGCACCCTAACAGGCTTATATATAAACGGCTTTCAGGTTCGGAGCGTAGCGCAGCCCGGTAGCGCACTTGACTGGGGGTCAAGGGGTCGTGGGTTCGAATCCCGCCGCTCCGACCATTAAAATCAGATAGATAGCCAGTTCCCCCAGAGCTGGCTATATTTGTTTTAGCTCTCTAGTAATGAGCGCTATGCGCGAGTTTAAAAGACCCTGTTCGGGTGTGCATTTATCCAAGCCTTGAGAACGAAGTGTGCTGAGATGGCAAAAAAACCGAAAATAGAACACTCAGAATTCTCGGGCGAGTTTGAAGACGAGGGCATCACCGTCCTTGTTGATATCTACCGGCCCGCTGGTACCCAGCAGGATTGGACGCTCGAGGTTATCAGCGAGCACGATGACGTCACCACCTGGGACGAACCTTTCGCTACCGACAAAGACGCCTGGGAAGAATTCCTGGCCACTTGTGAGAAAGATGGGATTCGCAGCTTCCT
>RCUH01002513.1_pt1 | contig 10506 bp, 8 predicted proteins | sample 2166191 | NCBI WGS metagenome assembly RCUH01 (sample SAMN09932848, study PRJNA488358) | compost metagenome | feature: garden; material: soil; isolation source: compost soil in an enriched community after 214 h of incubation | place: Germany: Experimental Botanical Garden Goettingen | collected...
TTTCCATATCGCTCAAAACTTTTGTTTCTCCTCTAAAGCCATTTACCTGTGCCCAACCCGTAATTCCAGGTTTAGCATATTGACGCACCAAATAATTATTAATAAGATCACTGTATTCTTTTGCGAGATTAACCATATGAGGTCTTGGCCCTACAACAGACATATCTCCTAGAAAAACATTAAAAAATTGAGGCAGTTCGTCTATACTAGTTTTACGGATAAAAGCACCAAATTTGGTAATTCGGCTATCTCCTTTTTCTGCTTGTTTATTGTGAGCCAAACCATTTATATACATACTCCTGAATTTTATGCACATAAACGATCTGTTGTCTCTACCTGATCTTTCCTGCTTAAAAAAGACTGGTCCAGGCGACTCGAGTTTTATAATAATCATAATAATAGGAAACAGCCACGGAAACACAAGTAAAATTACCAGTCCTGAGAAACAAATATCAAAAGCCTTTTTTAAAAGTCTATTTGAAGCAAACTCTAAAGGTTCTGGCCGAAACATTAAAACCGGGGTGTTTTCATAAAAAGCAACTTCTACTTTACTTGCTTTTGTATAAAGCTGAAAATCGGGAATAAATTTGATACGAATCATATTTTGTTCGCAAATTCTAGTCAACTCATTAATAATTTCAATGTTATCGATATGCAATGCCACATACATCTCATCAATTTTTTTGTCGATAACGAATTTTTCAACGTCATCAAATTTCCCAATAATTAGATTAGAATCAACAATTTGATTATTATTTGTTTCATCAAAAAAACCTAAAAAACGATAACCGAACGTTAGGTCTTTTGCAAGTACTTTACGAATTTTTTCACCAGATTTATTGGCTCCTACTATTATAAAAGTTTTAAAATTATACCCTTTGGCTCGAACATATTTTAAGAGCTTCATTGATAAGTATCTCGAAATCATCAAAAGCCCAAAAAATATTAGGTAAAAATAAACCAAACGAAGTCTTGAAATATCAACGTATTTTAAGTAAACAACAAATATCGACACCAAAGCGGCATGAATAGAAATCTTTTTGATTGTTCTCCATAATATTGATTCTATTGGTTCTACTCTCACGCTTCTATTAGAATCTTTTTGAAGCAGCAAAGCAACCCATATTAAAATGGCTAAAAGCGAAACTGTTCTTTCGTCTTTAGACAATAGTTTGTCTAAATTGCCAAATCTAGCCAGCGCAGAAAGAATGGTCGCAAGATTTAATAACACAACATCGACTACTACAAACAAAAGTTTATAATAACGTGAAATTCTGTAGTGTGATAATTTTTGTAAAATTTTCATCGCGGGGCTTCGTTTTATCCAAAAGAATAAAAAAGACGTTTATACTTAAAGTGATGCAAAATAACACTTAAATTATATTTTTTAAATACTTATTTTATTCTATTATTTAAAACTTTACTTTTATCTTATGGTGACTTAACATTACGCTCATGCTAAAAATTGTATTTTTCTTTTTAATAATCACGAATTCCGTTTATTCTCAAATTCCCGGTTGCAAAGACCCGCAGGCAGAAAATTACAATTCATCATCTGAACAAAATAACGGAAGCTGCAGCTATAAAAAACTGAAACTAAAGCCCGAATATACTTTTCAATTAAGTGATTCTATAAAAGAAACTTCTGGATTAATCGCCTTCGAAAATTTTCTTTGGACACACAATGACGATCACGACAAAACGATTTACGGATTAGATTCTTTAGGAAAAATTAAAAAGAAAATTGTTCTAGAACAGGCAATGAATCATGACTGGGAAGAAATCTCGCAAGATGATACTCATATTTATATTGGAGATTTCGGAAATAATTATTCTGGGAACCGATCGGATTTGAAAATTCTCAAAATTGAAAAAAAATCTTTTCTGGAAGAAAATCCACAAATTGAAACCATTTCGTTTTCCTATTCCGATCAGACTGATTTTTCTCCTTCAAAACCTAACAAAACCGATTTTGACTGCGAAGCTTTTATTGTTTCTAAAGACAGTATTTATCTGTTCTCCAAACAATGGAAATCGTCTAAAACCAATATTTATGCTTTGTCTAAGCAAGAAGGAACGCAAACAGCAAAATTTAAAGGAACGCTTGATACCAAAGGTTTGGTTACTGGCGCCACATATTTAGAAGATAAAACCCTAATTACTTTGTGTGGCTATACCAAAGTCGGAAAGCCATTTTTATATCTGCTTTACGATTTTAAAAACCATGATTTTTTGTCTGGAAATAAAAGACGAATCGATTTAAAACTTCCTTTTCATCAAGTAGAAGGAATTGCAACAAAAGACGGACTTCATTATTTTATGACAAATGAATCTCTAATTCGAAAACCTGTTTTAAACAATCCACAGCAAATTCATTATTTTGATTTGAGTTCTGTATTAGGATTGTATCTCCATAAATAATTCGCAAATGCAAGATAATAGTTTACTTTTGCAGAAAGTTATGTTTTAGAAACATCCATAACTCGCAATTTATAACTTATAATTACAAAAGTGAATTACTTATCTGTAGAAAATATATCGAAGTCATTTGGCGAAAGAGTCCTTTTTGACAACATTTCTTTTGGGATCAACAAAGATCAAAAAATCGCTTTTATTGCAAAAAATGGTTCTGGAAAAACAACCATAATGAGCATTATTAATGGTTTGGAAGAACCAGATACTGGTCAAGTTGTTTTAAGAAAAGGAATCAGAATGGCGTTTCTTTCGCAAGACAATAATCTCCAAGATGAACTTACGATTGAAGAAAGTATTTTCGCTTCAGATAATGAAACGCTTAAAGTTATTGAAGCTTATGAAAAAGCTTTAGAAAATCCTTCAGATGAAGAAGCTTACCAAAAAGCTTTTGATGCAATGGATCAGCACAATGCTTGGGATTTTGAAACGCAATACAAACAGATTTTATTCAAATTAAAACTGGAAGATTTTAAGCTTAAAGTTAAAAATCTTTCTGGGGGACAAAAAAAACGTCTTTCGTTAGCAATAATTCTAATCAATCGTCCAGATTTATTGATTTTGGATGAGCCAACAAACCACTTAGATCTTGAAATGATTGAATGGCTTGAAAGTTATTTTGCCAAAGAAAATATTACGTTGTTTATGGTAACGCACGATCGCTTCTTTTTAGAACGCGTTTGCAATGAAATTATCGAACTTGACAACGGAAAACTGTATCAATACAAAGGAAATTATTCTTACTACTTACAGAAAAAAGAAGAAAGAATCACTTCTGAAAACGCGAGTATTGACAAAGCTAAAAACCTATTTGTAAAAGAATTAGAATGGATGCGCCGCCAGCCAAAAGCGAGAACAACCAAGTCTAAATCGCGTCAGGATGATTTTTACATCATTAAGGAAAAAGCGCAAAGCCGACGTAAAGAAAATAAAGTTGAGCTTGAAATTAATATGGAAAGAATGGGAAGCAAAATTATTGAGCTTCACAAACTTTCTAAAAAATTCAAAGATCGTGTTATTCTTGACAATTTTAGTTTTGATTTTCAACGTGGAGAAAGAATCGGAATTATTGGTAAAAACGGAACCGGAAAATCAACTTTCTTAAATCTTTTGACAGGAACACTTCCGCCAGACAGCGGACGTGTTGTAAAAGGAGATACCATTAAAATTGGATACTATACGCAATCTGGAATTAACCCGAAACCAGGTCAGCGCGTTATTGATATCATAAAAGAATACGGAGAATATATACCGCTAACTAAAGGAAAAATTATTTCGGCTTCGCAACTATTGGAACGTTTTCTTTTTGATGCGAAAAAACAATATGATTACGTTGAGAAATTAAGCGGTGGTGAATTAAAACGTTTATATCTATGTACCGTTTTAATTCAGAATCCGAACTTTTTGATTCTAGATGAGCCAACAAACGATTTGGATATCGTGACTTTAAATGTTTTAGAAAGTTTCCTTTTAGATTATCCTGGATGTTTATTGGTAGTTTCTCACGACCGTTATTTTATGGATAAAATTGTTGATTATTTATTTGTTTTTAGAGGACAGGGCGAAATCGAAAATTTCCCAGGAAACTACTCTGATTTCAGAGCTTATGAAGACAGCGCTGATGTTGCTCAAAAAGAAGAAAACAAAGCAGAAAAGAAAGAATGGAAGCAAAACAATCCAACTGGAAATTTAAGCTTTAACGAACAAAAAGAATATCAAAAAATCGAAAGAGAAATTAAGGATCTTGAAGCTGAAAAAGCTAAAATCGAACAATTATTCTCTGACGGAAAAGTTGCAGATTCGGACATTGAAAAGAAAGCAAATGAACTTCAAAATATAATTAATAAAATAGACGCAAAAGAAGAACGATGGTTTGAACTTTCTGCGAAACTTGAAGGATAAGTTTTGTTTCGGGGTTAAATATCGAATGTTAATGTCTAAAAACCATAACTGCAACTAAAAAACTAATTTATATATTTACGTCTTTTAAAATAAATACCACATGAAAAAATTATTAATCGCATTTTCTATCTTGACATTTTTCATTTCTTGCTCAAGCGATTCAGGATTAGAAAGAATTCCAGACAAAATAGACTACAGTGTTGAAAACGAAAAAGAAATTACAGATTATTTGACTAAAAATAATTTAACAGCACAAAAAACGAGCACTGGTTTACATTATATTATTACAGAAGAAGGAACAGGAAAACAGCCTACCGCACAGTCAAATGTTACAGTTACGTATAAAGGTACCCTTACCAACGGAACTGTTTTTGACCAGAATGCTTCTGGCGCAACTTTTCAATTTACCAAACTAATATTAGGATGGCAACAAGGATTACCATTTTTTAAAGAAGGCGGAAGTGGCATTTTGTTTGTTCCAGCACATTTGGGATATGGAAGCAGCAAGGTTGGAAACATTCCTGGGGGCTCTGTTTTAATTTTTGAATTAAAACTAGTTTCTGTAAATTAATCGATCTGAAGAACAAACCATTCTAAGAATGCTCTTTCAAATACAATCTTATCTAACCTTTCTTTGGCATTCTAAAAACGAACATGCAGTTCATTCTCCGTTTGTTTTTAACTTATTGACAAAATGTTTTTACGATAAGAAATCCAAACCTGAATATGCCATTCTAAAAAAATACAGAAAAACGCTTTTAGAGAATAAAGACTTTATAGAAGTGACTGATTTTGGAGCAGGTTCAAGAGTTTTCAAATCAAATCGAAGGCAAATTTCTCAAATTGCACAAACAGCAGGAATTTCGCCAAAACGAGCAGAATTATTGTTTCGAGTGACCAATTATTTTCAGCCAGGAAATATTCTCGAAATAGGAACATCTTTAGGTTTAGCAACTTCCGCATTGGCTTTAGGAAATCCAAAAGCGAAAGTGGTTACTATTGAAGGCTGTCCAAATACAGCAAATGTTGCCCAAAATCAATTGGCTGAATTTGATTGTAATAATGTTGAGAACGTAATTTCTGAGTTTGAATCTTTTTTAATTTCTGAGAACATTCAAGCAACCAATTACAATTTAATATATTTCGACGGAAATCATTCAAAAAAAGCAACTTTAGCTTATTTTGACCTTTTGTTGCCAACTATAGAAAATGATTCTGTTTGGATTTTCGATGACATTCATTGGTCGCCAGATATGGAAGAAGCTTGGGAAATGATTAAAAATCACCCTCAAGTAAAAGTTACAATTGATACTTTTCAGTGGGGATTTGTATTCTTTAGACGAGAACAGCCAAAAGAGCATTTTATAATTCGAGCATAAAAAAAGACGATCATTGCTGATCGTCTTTTCTTTTATTTCTAATTCAAAATTTTAAAAATTTATTTTTTTGCGTCTTTATTTTCTTCAGACTTTGCTCCCATTCTGTTTACAGTATACATAGGTGCAAATTTAACTTTCAAACCAGCAATTTTTCTGTTATCCTCTGCTGATAGACCTTCTTTTTCAACTGTATTTTTACGGCTGTCAAGAGCTTCATACATTAATTTAATTTCATCCCAGTCTTCTCTAGAATATTTGTCTTTATTATTTTCTACAGTATGAACAAACTGCTGATAAACGCTATGAATATTTTGGGCATTCACCCAATTAAAACTCATATCGTCGCCAATTTTTCCTGCACCAAATAAAGCGTCTCTTAATTGCTGTTTTGGATTAGGAGCTGGAGGGGCAAATTGGGCGGTAATTTCATCTCTAAATTCCTCGTACTTAATTTTACTTGCATTTATTTTTTCTGTAGCCGCGGCGTTGTCTTTAATATCGGCTAAAGCTGCTTGGGCTTCTTGAGATCTTTTATCATATTCTGCCTCTACAGTTTTCCAATTGTCTTTCAAATCTGCAGCTGCAACATTTTTAACAGAGTCAACATAGATCACATAATTCTCTACGGTCTTTTGAGCTCTTTCTTGTTTTTCATCTTTACATGATGCAAAGCCTAATGCAATTAATGCAATTCCTGTTGCTATTTTAATATTTTTCATAATCTTGATTGTTAATTAATTATACAATCAAATTTACCTATTCCTTAACCTAATAAATTACATTATTATCACTTTTAAAAAACAAAAAACATATTAATACTGTAAAACATGAAAAATAATGCTAATTATAAAAAATCAGTCCATAATAATATAACGGCTTTCTGTTTAAAAAAACCTATTAAATAGACTATTTCAAATCGCTTTACTGCAAAAGAGATTTTTGTAACAAAAACCAATAATCAACTACTTATTAAAAAGTGTTTTGTACTTTTAAATCCAAAATTGTAAAATAAAATGGCTGAACCATTAATCAAAATAACCGACATCAAACGAAATTTTACTTTAGGAAACGAAATCGTTTATGTTTTAAAAGGAATAGATCTAGAAATTCAAAAAGGTGAATATGTTGCTTTAATGGGACCTTCAGGATCTGGAAAATCTACATTAATGAATTTATTAGGCTGTTTAGATACGCCAACTTCGGGTCGTTATATTTTAAATGGAAAAGATGTCAGCAAAATGAAAGATGATGAACTGGCCGAAATCAGAAATAAAGAAATTGGTTTCGTTTTTCAGACCTTCAATCTTTTGCCAAGAACAACAGCCTTAGATAATGTTGCACTGCCAATGATTTATGCGGGTTATGGAAAATCTGAAAGAGTAGCCCGTGCAACCGAAGTTTTAAAACAGGTTAATCTTGCAGACAGAATGGATCACCAGCCAAATCAGCTTTCAGGAGGACAGCGTCAGCGTGTGGCCGTTGCGAGAGCTTTAGTCAATAAGCCGTCTATTATTTTGGCCGATGAGCCAACAGGAAACTTAGACAGTAAGACTTCTGTAGAAATCATGAAGCTTTTTGGTGATATTCACGCACAAGGAAATACTGTAATTCTAGTAACGCACGAAGAAGATATTGCGGCATACGCACATCGCGTAATTCGTTTAAGAGATGGTTTAATTGAAAGTGACACAACAAAATAATTTTAGAATTTTGATTTTAGATTTTAGATTATTTTCTAAATCTAAAATTTAGTTTGCGGCATTTCAATCTAAAATCTAAAATCACAAATCTACAATCTAAAATCACCATGAAAGTATATACCAAAACAGGCGATAAAGGAACAACGGCTCTTTTTGGAGGCACACGTGTCCCTAAAGATCATATCAGGATTGACAGTTACGGAACTGTTGATGAATTAAATTCTTACATTGGATTAATTCGTGATCAGGAAATCGATTCGCATTACAAAACGATTTTAATTGAAATTCAAGACCGTCTTTTTACAGTTGGTGCCATTTTGGCAACTCCACAGGAAAAAGAAGTTTTAAAAAACGGAAAACTACGCTTAGAAAATCTAGGCATAATTGATTCGGATATTGAATTATTAGAAAACGAAATAGATAAAATGGACGAAAGTCTTCCGCCAATGACTCATTTTGTTTTGCCTGGCGGGCATCCGACCGTGTCACATTGTCATATAGCGCGCTGTATTTGCCGTCGTGCAGAACGTTTAGCAGTGCATTTAAGCCATAATGAACACGTTCCTGAAATAGCAATTACATACTTAAACCGACTTTCTGACTACCTTTTTGTCTTGGCACGGAAGTTGTCCTCAGACTTAAAAGCGGAGGAAGTGAAATGGATCCCCAGAAAATGAATTTTCTGAAAATTCCAAATTTTTGAATCCCGATAGCTATCGGGACAAATTCCAAGAGAAAAATTAAAATTCTTTTGATTTTATAAAAAACAAAAAAAGCCTTCCAACATTGGGATTTGGAATTTAAATATTAGTTTTAAACTTCTTTTTTGGAGTTTGGAATTTAAAAATTGGAATTTAATAATCGACGTTCTTAAATTTTATTAAAATAAATCAAAATTTACTTGTCTTTTTCAGTAAAAAATTTATTTTTGCACAAACTAAACAGATAACAGATGTATTGGACATTAGAATTAGCATCTTATTTAAGTGATGCGCCATGGCCTGCTAACAAAGATGAACTTATAGACTACGCTATTAGAGCAGGTGCTCCATTAGAAGTAGTAGAAAACCTTCAATCAATCGAAGATGAAGGGGAGATATATGAATCAATGGAAGAAATTTGGCCTGATTATCCAACAGACGAAGATTATCTTTGGAATGAGGATGAATATTAAAAAATAAACCAAAGGAAAAAGTCTCTCATCATGGAGACTTTTTTTTTGGTTCAAATACATATATATAATAAAGAAATACAATAAATCATGAGTTTCATAAACAGTATTATTAAAGTCTTTGTTGGCGATAAGTCGCAGAAAGATGTCAAAGCTTTACAACCTTACTTAAACAAAATCAAGACATTCGAAGCTCCTCTAATGAGTCTATCAAACGACGAGTTAAGAGCTAGAACCGTTTATTTTAAAGATAGAATCAAAGAAGCTAGAGCTGATAAAGATGCTAAAATTGCTTCGCTTAAAGCAGAAGTAGAAAACATCGAAGACATCGATAAAAGAGAAGATCTTTATGATGCTATAGATGCTCTTGAAAAAGAGGCTTATGAAATCTCTGAGAAAACTTTATTGGAAATTCTTCCAGAAGCTTTTTCTGTAGTAAAAGAAACGGCTCGTCGTTTTAAAGAAAACTCACATATCGAGGTTACAGCAACTGCAAAAGACCGCGAATTTTCAGCAACAAAATCATACATTACTATTGAAGGTGACAAAGCTGTTTGGGCTAACAAATGGAATGCTGCCGGAAAAGATATCACTTGGGACATGATTCACTACGATGTTCAGTTAATTGGTGGTATGGTATTGCACGAAGGTAAAGTTGCCGAAATGCAAACGGGAGAAGGTAAAACTTTGGTTGCTACCCTTCCACTTTATTTGAATGCCTTAACTGGAAACGGAGTTCACTTAGTAACTGTGAACGACTACTTGGCAAAACGTGATAGCACGTGGAAAGCGCCTTTATTCGAATTCCATGGTTTATCTGTTGATTGTATCGATAATCACCAGCCAAGTACAGAACAAAGAAAGAAAGCTTACGATGCTGATATCACTTACGGAACTAATAACGAGTTTGGTTTCGATTACTTAAGAGATAACATGGCGCACTCGCCTAGCGACTTAGTTCAAAGAAAACACAATTTTGCGATTGTCGACGAGGTTGACTCTGTATTAATTGATGACGCTAGAACTCCACTTATTATTTCTGGACCAGTTCCTCAAGGAGATCGTCACGAGTTTAACGAATTGAAACCAAAAATCGAAAACTTAGTTGCACAACAACGTCAGTTAGCGAATGGTTTCTTAGCTGAAGCTAAAAAATTAATCAAAGAAGGAAATACTAAAGATGGAGGTTTCTTATTATTAAGAGCCTACAGATCTTTACCTAAAAATAAAGCATTAATTAAATTTTTAAGTGAAGAAGGAATTAAACAATTGCTTCAAAAAACTGAAAATCAATACATGCAAGATAACAATCGCGAAATGCACAAAGTTGATGAAGCTTTGTATTTTGTGATTGAAGAAAAAAACAATCAAGTAGAATTAACAGACAATGGTATTAAATACCTTTCTGGAGATACTGATGCAGATTTCTTCGTTTTACCAGACATCGGAACAGAAATCGCTGCAATTGAAAAACAAAAATTAGACAAAGACGCTGAAGCAGAAGCTAAAGAAAGATTATTCCAAGATTTTGGAGTAAAAAGTGAGCGTATCCATACTTTAACACAACTTTTAAAAGCTTACGCTTTATTCGAAAAAGATGTAGAATATGTTATCATGGACAACAAAATTATGATTGTCGATGAGCAAACAGGTCGTATCATGGATGGCCGTCGTTATTCTGATGGTCTTCACCAAGCGATCGAAGCTAAAGAAAACGTGAAAATTGAAGCTGCTACACAAACTTTTGCAACTGTTACATTACAGAATTATTTCAGAATGTACAACAAGTTGGCAGGTATGACAGGTACAGCAGTTACAGAAGCTGGCGAGTTATGGCAGATTTATAAATTGGATGTTGTTGAAATTCCAACAAACCGTGGAA
>RCUH01002518.1_pt1 | contig 10487 bp, 2 predicted proteins | sample 2166191 | NCBI WGS metagenome assembly RCUH01 (sample SAMN09932848, study PRJNA488358) | compost metagenome | feature: garden; material: soil; isolation source: compost soil in an enriched community after 214 h of incubation | place: Germany: Experimental Botanical Garden Goettingen | collected...
TGGAAGGGGGAGGCCCCCCTCGAATCGAGCCAAGGCAGATTCCTTCGGAGCTTACTGACGAACCGGCCGATACCGGCCACTTATTGACCCCTGTATGGGATACCCTGAAGGTTGAGAGACACCGCCCATTCCCGGCTTTAAGTGATCGGGTTCTAGTCGTTGGAGGGGATGACATTGATATTTCGCGCATTCGGGAGATGTATCCCGAAGCACAGGGACTCCATCTTCATCCTTTAGCATCCGTCGACACGATTGCCGGACAGATGGAAGACTTGGGATTCGTCAGCCATATTGTGTGGATGGCGCCTTCTCTGCCTGCCGGGGATCAATTTAGAGAGGAGAATTGGGTACGGTCCGAGGACAGCGTTATGCCAGTCTTCAGATTCTTGAAGGCTTTGCTTCGCCTGGGATATGCCAGCAGGAAACTAAGCTGGACTGTGGTTACGGAACGTTCGCAGCTTGTGCTGAAGCACGATTTGGTAAATCCGGCCCATGCGGGCATTCATGGCTTCATGGGATCGGCTGCCAAGGAATTTGGGGACTGGGACATCCGGCTGATTGATGTGGACAGACGCCTGGTTCAGATGGAAGATCTCTTTAGCGTTTCTTTGGATTCCCAAGGAGAAACTTTGGCTTATCGAAACCGGGAATGGCACAGACAGCGTTTGATCCCCGTTCAATCCTGCGAACCGTCGGCCTGCTTGTACAGGCAAAATGGGGTGTACGTTGTGATTGGCGGTGCCGGAGGCATAGGAGAAGCCTGGACCGAGCACATGATCCGCACGTATCAGGCACAGGTGATCTGGATCGGCCGGCGAAGCAAAGATGAATGGATTCAAGCCAAGCTGGACCGTTTGGCGGCCTTGGGCCCCGAACCTATCTATATCGAAGCCGATGCTTCTAAGCATACGGATTTGCAGAGAGCCTACGAGCAAATTAAACGCAGACATGCTCACATTCACGGCGTGATTCATTCTGCTATCGTCCTGGCGGATCAAAGCCTTGTCAACATGGAGGAAGACCGCTTCACCCAGGTCTATTCGGTCAAAGCGGATGTTTGCGTGCAGCTGGCCGAAGTATTCGAGCAAGAAACGCTTGATTTCGTATTGTTTTTCTCCTCCATCCAATCCTTTGCCAGAGCACCTGGTCAGAGCAATTATTCGGCTGGCTGCTCCTTCAAGGACGCCTTCGCCCAGAGGCTTTCGCAAGAATGGTCCTGTCCGGTAAAGATCATGAATTGGAGCTATTGGGGAAGCGTCGGGATCGTCGCCTCCAAGGAGTATCAAGAGAGGATGACGCAGGCGGGCGTAGGCTCCATCGAACCTTCGGAGGCGATGAGAACGTTGGACATTCTCTTGGGAAGTCCTTTGAACCAGCTTGTTCTGATGAAAACGACGGCACAGGCCACGAGGGAAACGATCGACGCAACAGAGCAGGTGACGGTATATCCGGAAAGTTCCGGCGTAAATCTGCAAAATCTCCGCAACAACTATAAGCTGGGTGACCAGAAAAAGATACAGTTGATCCATTAAGGAGGGAACCAAGCATGCAAAACGTGGAACAGCTTCTTTGCAAGATGGTATGGGGTCAACTACAGTCCATGGGCCTATTCACGCCAACACATCCCGCTGTCGACCTTAGCTCGAATATCGGACTTTCTGCCTTATATGGCAGGTGGTTGCGGGAGACAGTAACAGTTTTGGCCCGAAATCATTATGTAAAGCAAGAAGGCAACGTCTATCGGGCAGTGAATCCCACCCTGCTCGATAGCACATCACTGTGGAAGGAATGGAAAACGGAAACCGCCGAGTGGCTGGCTGACCGCAATAGAACAGCGATGGTAGCACTACTTGATGCGTCCCTAAGATCCTTGCCGGATATTTTGTCCGGCAGGGTTCCTGCTACCGATATTTTGTTCCCGGGTTCCTCGATGGCGCTTGTGGAAGGTGTCTACAAGCATAATCCCGTAGCGGATTACTTTAATGAAGTGCTGGCGGATACCTTAATCGCTTATCTGCAGGAACGGTTGAAGCAGGAGCCCGGCGTATCGTTACGCATTTTTGAGATTGGGGCAGGCACGGGAGGCACCAGCGCGATGGTGTTCGAGAAGCTTAAACCCTACCAAAATCACATCCGGGAATACTGCTATTCGGATCTGTCCAAAGCATTTCTACTTCATGCGGAGCGGGAGTACGGACAGGATAATCCTTTTTTGACGTATCGGATTTTCAATGTGCAGGATGCCGTTTCGGCCCAAAGCATCGATGCGGGCAGCTACGATGTAGTGATTGCTGCGAACGTGCTGCACGCAACTCCCGATATTCGGCAAACGCTGCGAAACGCCAAAGCTATCTTGAAAAACAGGGGTCTGCTCTTACTCAACGAGATCAGCAGCAACAATTTGTTTTCCCACCTGACCTTTGGTCTGCTTGAAGGCTGGTGGTTATACGATGATCCAGAGCTGCGGATAGACGGCTGTCCCGCTTTGCTTCCGCAAACGTGGCACAGAGTGCTGGAATCCGAGAACTTTCAGAATGTCACATTTATGGCCGAGGACCAACATGGGCTAGGTCAGCAAATTATTGCTGCGGAAAGTGATGGCGTGATTCGGCAGATGCAAACGCCGGTTGTCTTGCCCATCGAGTCTAGGGAACAGGAGTATACGTTCGAAGAAAAAGAGGCAGTGAGAAGTTCAGTAAAGATTGAAGCGAAATCAGCCGCTGCCTCAGGGGATCTGACGTCGCAGACGTTACAAGCTGTGAAGGAGATACTAGGGAAAGCGATCAAGCTTTCCCCAGACCGGATCGATTCTGAGACATCGTTCGAGAAATACGGGATCGATTCGATTTTGCAAGTGAGCTTTATTCGTGAATTGGAACAGTTGACCGGCGAGCTTCCCAAAACGGTTTTATTTGAGCACCCGAATGCTCAGGAACTCGTTAGCTATCTGCTAGATCATCATAAAGAAACCTTACAGCGGCGGTTCGCGTTGTCAATTAGCAATGTCACGGATCAAAAACAACAGAGTCCCGCCCAACCGTTAGCTGCCTACAAACAAGAAGAACCTGAACGGCGTGTTCCTTCGATGTTCCAGGAAAATCTGTCTCCAGCTTCCATGGTTAGTTCTAATCGTTTTCTAAAGACGCAACAAGTGGCCAGCTTTGATATAGAGAGCGGCAGCAGCAAGACAGCAGCAGATGAACAGCATGAAAGACGAAACGAACCACGGCTTGATGAACGAGATGAGAATACGCATGGAGCGAACGATATCGCGATCATTGGCATCAGCGGCCGATATCCGCAGTCGGAGTCGCTCGAGGAGCTGTGGCAGCATCTTCAAGCTGGCCGCAACTGTATTACGGAGGCGCCGAAGGAACGTTGGCGTAATTCGCTCGTCCGGCGATTATCGGCCGAAGAACGGCCAGTCCAGGAGATGCGGCAAATCTACGGCGGATTTCTGAAGGAAATCGACCGGTTTGATTATCAATTGTTTGAAACGGGCCGCCAGCAGGTTATGGAAATGACGCCGGAACTCCGCTTGTTCCTGGAAGTCGTCTGGGAAACGTTCGAACATGCGGGCTATGGCAGACTTCGTCTGAACGATGTGCAGAACAAGTCATCCAAAGGTGTAGGCGTGTTTGTCGGTAATATGTACAATCAATATTTTTGGAGCATTCCTTCGTTGAAGCAAGCCGTGCTCAGTTCCAACGGAACGGATTGGCATCTGGCGAACCGTGTCTCTCATTTCTTCAATCTCACGGGTCCCAGCTTGGCTGTGAGCTCCGCCTGTTCCAGTTCGATGACGGCGATTCATCTGGCCTGCGAAAGTCTGAAGCAGCAGAGCTGCTCGATGGCGATAGCCGGGGGGATTAATCTGACTTTGGACGAGTCGAAATACGAGGTGCTGACGCGCGCAAATCTTTTGGGCAGCGGGCAGGAGAGCAGAAGCTTTGGCGATGGTAACGGGCTCATCCCAGGTGAAGGCGTCGGCGCGGTCTTGTTGAAGCCGCTCGCTATGGCCCTCCGGGACGGCGACCCGATTCATGCTGTGATCAAAAGCAGCGCCGCTAACCACAGCGGGGGCAGGCAGATGTACACTGCTCCAGATCCGAAACAGCAGGCCCGCCTGATGGAGGATTCTCTGCGGCTAGCTGATATAGATCCCGCTACGATCGGATATGTCGAATCTGCCGCCAACGGCTCGGCTCTGGGCGACTCGATCGAAGTGATTGCTTTGCAGCAGGCATTTGCCCGGTTTACGGACAAAAAACAGTTCTGTGCATTAGGCTCTATTAAATCAAATTTGGGCCACCTGGAAGCGGCGTCGGGCATTTCTCAGCTCACAAAAGTGGTTTTGCAGCTGAAGCACGGCACCCTGGTGCCTACGATTCATGCAACTCCGATTAACCCTAATATAAAACTTAAGAATACGGCATTTTATCTTCAAGAAACAGGCGAACCCTGGAAACAGATTCAAGATCCGGGCAGCGGGAAGGATTTGCCCCGAAGAAGCATGATTAATTCCTTTGGTGCAGGCGGTGCTTATACGAATTTGATCGTGGAAGAATACATGGGAGAATCTCTTTCTAACGCAAGGGGGTTAGTGACGTCACCGCAGGAGTTTTTGATTGTTTTTTCGGCCAAGACGAAGTGGAGCCTCCTGAAATATCTCGAAAAAATACGAATCTTCCTGAGAGAGAAAGCTTCCATGGATATGAATGTTCTAGCGCAATCGCTGCAAAAATTGAACCATGGATTGGATGTCCGGGCGGCCTTTGTGACCTCTTCGGCTCGCGAACTGGCGGAACAGTTGGATGGATTCCTTGAATCTCCTTCCTCCTCGCCAGCTCACGGGGTGTATACCACCCTGGATCAACAGCCCCCTTCTGCGTTCGTGGAAGCGGCAGAGATCCGGGCAGCGTTGGCAGGCAAAGAGCTTCGTTATCTCGCGCAGCGCTGGACCGAAGGAGCTGCCATTGATTTCGAGCCGTTGTATGGAGATCAGTCATCTTCATGGATGGAGTTGCCGCATTATGCATTCGACCACGGGCTTGTCTTCCGTTTTGAAGAAGATACGGCCGAAAGGGGGGACCGTGAGGTCGCTGCGGCGATTAGCTGCGATTATGATGATCCCTACTTAAAAGGCCACAAGGTAAATGGCGACAGGGTTTTGGTAGGTGCCGTTTTGGCGAGCTTGGCCGTTGAAGCGTTTTTCCACAAGTTTGAGGGCCATAACGAAGCATGTATCCGCAAGCTGCATTATCTCGAACCTGTGAAAGTGAAGGAAAATCAAATAACGGAGCTGGAAGCCGTTATGTTTCCTCATGAATCTTCGAATGATTTTCAGATTGTGTACCGGCGAAGTCTAGCAGAGGAATGGAAGATAACGGCAGCGGGCCAGCTCGGGACACAGGCAACGGAACTATCTGGAACAAGAAAAGACATCTCTGGCATCCAGGGCTTGCTCGATCCTGTTCCTTCATTTACATCCATCTACGAGAGAGGGGAAGACATCGTCCAGTGGGGGGAGCTCTTTAGAACACTGACACAGCTTTATGCAAGCCCTACGGAGCTGCTTGCCAGAATTGTTTTGAAACCTGATCTGCAAGTGGAAGCCTACGACTATATCTTGAATCCGCTTATTACCAACAGCGCTTATTTAGCTATGCTTTATCTAGTCGAACACACGGGTGTAGAGGGAAGTTTCGTTCCATTTGGCATTCACGAGATTCAAGTGGTTAAGAACAAATCTTTTGACAACGGCTGGCTGCACATAAAATTGACGAAAAACTCTGGCGAGATGCTGGTCTTCGATGTGGAGGCTGTCAATGAAAACGGTGAGACGGTGGTTCGATATTTGGGATATTCATTGAAACGCACGGCCTTGAGACACGTCATCCCGCCTGTACAGGATGCTTTCTTGCCTTCAGACAATTTCAACCAACAGGATCATGTCTACCAAGGCATAATTAATTACCTAGTCGATAAGCTCACTAGATCAGCAAATTCACCTGTGATATCAGATCTTGAAGCAAATCTCATGGAGCTTGGTCTCGATTCCGCCAGCCTGCTGGCTCTGACCAGGGAAATCGAAAGTGACACGGGCATTGAACTGTACCCGACATTGTTTTTTGAATATCCGAGCCTGAGGGAGCTTGCTGATTTCTTCTCAACCCATCACCGGGAATCGTTCATTCCGTTATTTGAACGTGCTCTGATGCCATCGAATCTTGTCTCCCCCGAGCGAAAGATGACAATGATGCCGCAACCTGCCAAATCTCATTCAGAGACAGCACAGCAGCATGAGCACGAAGGAATAGCGGTCGTCGGAATGTCGGGCCAATTTGCGGGATGCGAAAATGTAGCGATGTTTTGGGAGAAACAGATTGAGGAAAGGAAGGGGACAAAGGAGCTTGACGAGGAGACAACAGAACGTGTAAGTGCTGGACGGCTAAAGAAATCCGAAGAATTTGATGTTACATTATTTAGGATTTCCGATGAGGAAGCTTCTTTATTAGATCGACGACAGTATGGTCTGCTGACTCAAGCTTGGAAAGCCATAGAGGATGCCGGAATCATACCGCAAACCTTATCGGCAAAATCCACAGGTGTATTCATCGCTCTTGGCATAACAGAACCTCATTCAGCTGCCGAACCGGAGAGCCGCTCTCCACAGATTGATGCTCCTGCTTCCCGCATGTCTAACACGCTTTCTTACATATTCAACCTGCGAGGGCCGTGCGAGTCTTATGAGGCCGATGCTTCTTCTTTCTTTGTCGCCTTGAACCGTGCGGTTCAAGCTATACGTGGCAAGGAATGCGAGCAAGCGCTGGTTGGGGATGTCCAACTTGAAAGTGAGAATACCGGGGTTATCCTGCTTAAGCCCCTACAACATGCCATTGAGGAAGGCGACCCGGTCTATGCGGTTATTCAAGGTACAGCCGTAATTCATGGGGGCAGGGGGCCATCATTCCATGCCTTCAGTCCAACCGGAATGGCAGACGCCGTGAAGTCAGCCTACCAAATTACGGGTCTGAATCCCCGGACTACAGGTTATATTGAAGCACACGGTTGGAACCCGTTGTCCGAGGATGCTGCTCAGCTGAAGGCGCTGGAAGCGGGATATAGACAGCTTGTTAGTAAGAATACGAGCAATTTACAGGAGGACGTGCCACGCTATGTCGGTATGATGACACCGATATCCGCGATGGCTAGCTTTGTCAAAGTCGTTTTGGCATTGCAGCATGGCGTCATTCCAGGGACTTCGGGAGTTAGCCCGGACAGCGCAAGTTCGGCCGTGGAAGATACTTCGTTTTTGTTCAGGGAAGAGAGTCTCCCGTGGCAGGATTCAAAGAACGTCGATGGCGGCTCCATCAAAAGAAGAGCAGATCTTAATCACTCCTCACCAGGCGGGATGAATGCTTGTGTTGTGCTGGAAGAGTATGTTCCTTCGTTGCCGAAGCCGAAGTCCATTGCGGACGAGAGAGTGCGTTCCGCCCAGATCGTTATTTTGTCGGCGAAGACGAAAGAGCAGCTGCACGAATCTGCCCGGCAGATGGTTGCTTACGCGCAGAGGCCGTCTAGAGCAGCACTATCGGATGCAGCTTATACCCTGCAAGTCGGGCGGGCGGCAATGGAATACCGGTTGTCACTGGTGGTTGCCACATGGGAAGATTTGGTCCAAGGTTTGCTCGAATACTTGAAATCCGTGAGCACGAGCGACGAACTGCGATCGTCTCTGCCCATGTACGAAGGCCATCCCATGGACGACCCGACGGGCTTCCGAAGCTTACTCGGCGGAAATCTGGGGGAGACGGTGTATCGTACCCTTTATGAAGAACGTGATTTTGCCAAGCTTGCGCTTTGCTGGGCACAAGGGGGAGAGGTTTTGTGGCAGAACTTGCGGAGGGGTGAAAACCTGAGCAAAATTCACATGCCGACTTATCCATTTGATCGGAGTGTAACCCTTGAGCAAGCACCCGAGAAGAAGCGTCGCGGCAAAACGGCTACCACACCGCCAACTAGGGAGAACGCCCTGGATCGGCCGAATGCGTATCCCGAATTGCTGCCATTAAACCGGAAAGTCGAAGGTCAGCCTGTATTTTGGCTTCATGGGGGGCTCGGCAGTGTTGAAATGTATAAAGCCGTTGCCGGGAAAAGCGATCGGCCGTTCTATGGAATTCAGGCACGCGGTTATATCAACAATCGGTCTCCGATCAAGGGGATCGAGAAGATGGCCTCCTACTATATTGAAATCATCCGCTCTGTGCAGGTAAAGGGCCCTTATGATTTGGGCGGCTTTTCTTTGGGAGGAATGTTGGCCTACGAAATCACAAGGCAACTGCAACTGGCAAAGGAGCAGGTTCGAACAATTGTCATGATTGACTCACCGTTCAGCCCCTTGTTTAAAGAGAACAAGCCTTCCACCAAAACGTTGATATTGCAAACGATCAACACGATGCTGGCCTCAGTGGCCAAAAATCCGAAAAAAATGACCGAAACCCTCATCAACCGGAACGAAGTGAATATGAGCGTCAAAGACGAAGAGTTTTTGGACGAGATGATTCAGTTGGCCAGGTCCCGGGGACTGAGCAAAACGGAAGCGCAAATCCGCAGTCATATCAAGAAAAATATTCGTATGCAGAGAGCCTACGAGTTTGAGGAGTACAGTGCCTCTCCACTCCCTCGTCCCGAAGAAGTGAGTTGCTATTATCTTAGAAACAAAAGCGGGATTTTCCTGGGTTCCTTGGAGCCATTTCTCACGATAGAAGAGGACAAAGTGGCGCTGGATCAAACCAATTATTGGGGGGAGTGGCAGCGGCAGATTCCTGAGTTTCAGTTGATCGATGTAGAAGCTTCCAACCACATGTTGATGCTGATGGAACCTAAGGCCATGTCTGTAATTACGAAATTCTGCGAGGAAATTTACTCGAACGCGGAGGCACAAGTAAGTTTGACAACCCGCTAACCGTTCAATAATAACTGCCCATGATTTGAAATCTTCAATAAGAGGGGAATCGTTATGACAAAAATGGCTTTCAATGTGCACACGGCTGAGTTTCATCAGGATCCTCATTCCGTCTTGAATGAATTCAGAGAGAAGGACCCGATCCATTTTTTTGAATTAAAACGATTTGGAGCGACGCATCGGGCTTGGTTGATTACTCGTTACGACGATTGTTTAGCTTTCCTCAAAGACAATCGGATCACGAGAGATATTAAGAACGTGATGAGCGAAGAGCAGGTCGCTCTTATTAATTCAAGTGAAGATGTTGCTTTCGTATCCAATCATATGCTGGCCAAAGACGCTCCCGATCACACCCGTCTCCGTTCGTTGGTTCAGCAAGCCTTTACTCCCGCCATGGTCGTTCAAATGACGCCGAGAATTGAAGAGATTGCCGAAGGTCTGCTAAACGAAATGGAGAAGCAGGATGAAGTAGATATCATGAGCAGCTATGCCTCACCATTACCTTATATCGTCCTTGCCGAAATTATTGGGATACCTGAGAAAGACCGGGAGCAATTTCATCAATGGACAAGCGCCATCGTGGATACATCGGAAAGTAACCACGAGGTAACGAATCGTAATCTGAGAGAGTTTAAAAGTTATCTCGCTGGGCTCATTCAAGAAAAAAGAACTCATCCGCAAAACGATATGATTAGCAGGCTGATTTCAGTAGAAGAGAACGGAGACAAACTAACGGAAGAAGAGCTGTACTCCATGCTCTTTATACTTCTTGTGGCAGGGCTTGAAACGACGGTAAACCTAATCGGATCAGGCGTCCTCGCTCTGCTGCAGAATAGGGAGCAGATGGAGTTGTTAAAGAATCAACCGGCGCTTATTGATACCGCAGTGGAAGAGCTGCTGAGATATACTACTCCGGTTATCCTGATGGCTAATCGCTGGGTCACTACAGACTTCACCTACCGGGATCATCAGATTCTGCGTGGAGATATGATCTTTATAGGAATTGGGGCGGCTAACCGTGACCCCGCCCAGTTTGAGAATCCTGAAAGAATGGATGTAACCCGTACGCGGAACCAGCATCTTTCATTCGGTTTGGGCAGCCATTTTTGTTTAGGAGCGCCACTTGCACGTTTGGAAGCTCAAATTGCATTTCGAGCCCTTTTGAACCGGTTTCCAAATATTAACCTCCATCAGGAGTCCGGCGAGATCCATTGGAGAAAAAATGCATTTTTACGAGGTCTGGAGAGACTTCCGGTCTCCCTTTCATAACCAAACGCTGTGAGAAGTGTGAGGCAGGAATTTTGCACAAAATCGGGTGAGAGAGACAAAAACATGATCCCATTGAAAGTCGCTATTATAGCGGCTTTTTTTTATCGGTACAAGTGGAAGCTATTCGTGCGCTGCTGTCAGATCAGCCGGGAGACAAAAACATATTCCCATTGAGCGAAGGCATGATGAAGAGGCAGCTGACGGCTTTATCGTAAGCTCCCTTATTCCGACTTCGCTGCGCGATTTCGTG
>RCUH01002519.1_pt1 | contig 10486 bp, 11 predicted proteins | sample 2166191 | NCBI WGS metagenome assembly RCUH01 (sample SAMN09932848, study PRJNA488358) | compost metagenome | feature: garden; material: soil; isolation source: compost soil in an enriched community after 214 h of incubation | place: Germany: Experimental Botanical Garden Goettingen | collected...
TGATGTTGTCGTAGCCGACCACTTGCACCTTGCCGGCCTTGCCCGCGGCGCGCACCGCGGATACCGCACCGACCGCCATGCTGTCGTTGCCGGCCAACAGGGCCTTGGTTTGCGGGTATTCGCTGAGAATCGATGCGGCTACCTTGTTGCCCTTGTCGATCTCCCAGTCACCGGATTGCAGGGACACGACCTTGATCTGCGCCGCCTCCATCGCATCCTTGAAACCTGCGGTCCGCTGTTGGGCATTGGTGGTGGTGGACACACCTTCGATGATGCCGACTTCGTCACCGGCCTTCAGCTGTTTGGCCAGGTAATCCCCCACCAGCCGTGCGCCCTTGCGGTTGTCCGGGCCTACGAACGGAACATTGATGTTTTTGCTTTTGACGACGGCGGGGTCCAGCTGGTTGTCGATGTTGATCACGGTGATACCGGCATCGATGGCTTTCTTGATCACCGGGACCATGGCCTTGGAGTCTGCCGGTGCAATCACCAGTGCATTGACCTTGGCCAGGATCATCTGCTCGACGATGCGCGTCTGGCCCGCGGTGTCGGTTTCATCCTTGATGCCGTTGGAGATGAGCTCGAATTCGCCGGAGTGATCTTTCTGGTAGGCCTTGGCGCCGTCTTCCATGGTCAGGAAGAATTCGTTGGCCAGGGATTTCATGACCAGCGCGACTTTAGGTTTTTCAGCGGTTTCGGCGAACGCCGAAGAGACAGGCAACGCGGCGGATGCGGCAGCCAGCATAGCGACAGCAAGAAGACGTCCAGCGAATGGCAGCTTCATGGGTTCACTCCGATCTTATGATTATTGTGAGCAACGCTTGCGCTGGCGTAAGCTTCACGGCCCGCCGCGATGAAAAGCCATCATTGGAGCCGCGCAAACGTTTGCGTGAACCAAACTATGCGAACCCTGCCGGTATTTGTCAACGACCGGAAAAGTGCTATCGCGGATGTTTAGCGAAAAACGGCATTCAGTTCATGCCGTGGTGTTGACCACCGATCCCGTGCCAGAACCCTTGGCCAGTTCTTTGATCAGGCTCGCGCTCACTTGCAGGATGGCGCCGTTGGTGTCGGCAACCTGCCCCTCAATGGCCGCTACTGCGGTGGTCTTGGCTTGCGGAGTCGGATAGGACGCCGCCTGGGCTTGCGCCAATTGCTGCTGTTGCTCGCGCAATTGCTGCTGCAGCTCCTTCAGACGCTTGAGCAAGACCTTCACCGCAACGCTGGTGTTATCGCCGGTTTGCGATTCGGCCTGTGCGCCGGCACTTTCTCCCAGACCTACCGGGCCCGTCTTGACCTGAGTGCCGTCGCTTTTCTTTGTACCCAGCGCCTGAGCAGCCGCATCCTCTGTCACATCGCCTAAAGCACGAATGGTCGTCGCAGACTTTCCCCCAATGGTGATGCCCGCGGCATTTGGGAAGCCAATAGATAACGACATGTGAACTCCTGCAGAAAAAGATCCCTTGAAGGAGCATCGACCGACGCACGCGTTTCTTTAGTCGTTAACGACGATTTGACGCGTTGAAATCTTAAACATGGCTGCCATCCGTTTCGGAGAGCCGAACGCGAAAGTTAAACATGTTCGGTAATCCGGACGCCAAGCCCCGAAACCGCCTCCGGACACAAACAGCAATACCGTTACAAATCATTAAGTTAAGCGTGTTTTTTCGATTCAGGGTATTACTGGTACAGATCCTGCTCTTCCTCTCGCACCCCCGGCGTTCAGATTCGCCTGGGTCGTATCTAGATGAACTTGCATCTGCACCGTCTCACAACTAGAAGAGAAAAATAATGACATCTGCACTCAAGACCTTTGTTCCGGGCGCCTTGGCCCTCCTGCTGCTTCTGCCCACTGCCCTTCAGGCCAAAGAAGCCGAAACCCAACAAAAACTGGCCAACGTAGTAATCCTGGCCACGGGTGGCACCATTGCCGGCGCGGGCGCCAGCGCCGCCAACAGCGCAACCTATCAAGCGGCGAAAGTCGGCATTGAACAGTTGATCGCCGGCGTTCCTGAACTGAGCCAACTGGCTAATGTTCGCGGCGAACAGGTCATGCAGATCGCCTCCGAAAGCATCACCAACGAGAACCTGCTGCAACTGGGTCGCCGTGTCGCCGAGCTGGCCGACAGCAAAGACGTCGATGGCATCGTGATCACCCACGGCACCGACACCCTGGAAGAAACCGCATACTTCCTGAACCTGGTGGAAAAAACCGAGAAGCCGATCATCGTCGTGGGCTCCATGCGCCCGGGCACCGCGATGTCCGCCGATGGCATGCTGAACCTGTACAACGCGGTGGCCGTGGCCAGCAGCAAAGACGCGCGAGGCAAAGGCGTGCTGGTGACCATGAACGATGAAATCCAGTCGGGTCGCGACGTCAGCAAAATGATCAACATCAAGACCGAAGCGTTTAAAAGCGCCTGGGGTCCGCTGGGCATGGTAGTAGAAGGCAAATCCTACTGGTTCCGCTTGCCAGCCAAGCGTCACACCATGGATTCCGAATTCGACATCAAGACCATCAAGAGCCTGCCTGACGTCGAGATCGCCTATTCCTACGGCAACGTCAGCGATACCGCCTACAAGGCCCTGGCTCAATCGGGCGCCAAAGCCATCATTCACGCCGGCACCGGCAATGGCTCGGTCTCCTCGCGGGTAGTCCCGTCCCTGCAAGCCCTGCGCAAGGACGGCGTGCAGATCATTCGCTCCTCCCATGTCAACGCCGGTGGCTTCGTATTGCGCAACGCCGAACAGCCTGACGATAAATACGACTGGGTCGTGGCCCACGATCTGAACCCGCAGAAGGCGCGGATCCTGGCAATGGTCGCGCTGACCAAGACCAACGACAGCAAAGAACTGCAACGGATGTTCTGGGAATACTGATTCGCCCTCGCCCGACCGGATCCGGTCGGGCACCCCGTGCGCCATTCGCCAGCCTTGGCGAGTGGCTGCCGCTGGATCTGACAAAAAAACTCCCTTCGTCTTACGCCAAACGGAACAAACCGCTGTCAGAGGGTTTTCTTGTTTTTTAAGCAGTTGCGAAATGGCCTACAGTTAAATACTGTATGCACGTACAGCTTAATAAGGATAATTCCGTGGACACCACCTCCTCTTCTCCTGACACCTATGTACGCATGGGCCTGCGCGTTCAGAAAATCATCAACTCTCCCACCGCACAAAAGGCCAGGGCAGCACTGATCTTCCGCCTTCCTGACGAACCGGTGGATGAATGGGAACGCTTGCTGGAAGAAATCGACGAGAACGACAACGTCACCCTCGCCTATCGCGATGATGGCGGCGTGCAGATTTTCTGGGTCTTGCCGAAGGAAGATTGAGTCGATGAGTGTCCGCTGGTTTGCTTTGCTGTTCCTGTTTTTTGTCGTGGGCGCGCAAGCCGACGCTCCGCGCACCTTCACTGAAGCGAAAAAGGTGGCGTGGAAGCTCTACGCTCCCCAGTCCACCGAGTTTTACTGTGGCTGCAAGTACACCGGCAACCGGGTGAACCTTGCCGCCTGCGGTTATGTGCCACGTAAAAATGCCAAACGCGCAGCCCGCATCGAGTGGGAACATATTGTTCCGGCCTGGCAAATTGGTCATCAACGCCAGTGCTGGCAAGAGGGCGGCCGCAAGAACTGCACCCGCTACGACCCGGTTTACCAGAAGGCCGAGGCTGATTTGCACAACCTGGTGCCCAGCATTGGCGAGGTCAATGGCGATCGCAGCAACTTCAGCTTCGGCTGGCTGCCCGAGCAGTCGGGGCAATATGGTTCCTGCCTGACCCAGGTCGACTTCAAGGCCAAGAAAGTCATGCCCCGCCCTTCCATTCGCGGCATGATCGCCCGGACCTACTTCTACATGAGCAAGCAGTATGGCTTGCGCCTGTCGAAACAGGATCGGCAACTGTATGAAGCCTGGGACAAGACCTATCCGGTACAAGCCTGGGAGCGCCAGCGGAACCAGAGCGTGGGGTGCGTCATGGGACGCGGCAACGAGTTCGTCGGCCCGGTAGACATGAAGGCCTGCGGTTGAATCCAGAACGGGACACCTGAAACGACAAAGGCCTCGAGGTTAAACACCCGAGGCCTTTTTTGTTTCTTCAACGCCTGCGCTACAGAACGTTATTGAGCGACCGGACGCTCAAGCACCAGCAATTCGATGTTCTGCTTCTTCGCGCGAGTGAGCGCCGCGCGGACTTCATCCTGCTTGGCTTCGGCTTCGGCTTTCGAATTGAACGGCCCCATCAGGACTCGGGTATTTCCATTCTCCTTGACGACGCTGGACATGAAGCTGTGCTCGATCAGCCAGCCACTCAGATCGCTGACCGCTTGAGGGGTTTCACCTCGCACTTCAAGATCCCATTGCGGGCCGGACACTGGCGCGGGTACGGCAGCCATGGCCGGCTTAGGCTTCGGCGCATCCACACTGCTGCCCTCACCACATCCCGCCAGTGCCAATATCGCGATTACCAAAACCATTTTGCGCACGACGCTTCCCTCCAAATGCATAAAGCGGAGATTTTAACATCCATGAATACTTCGCGAGTGCCGTAAAATGGGCTCAAAACAACGAGATTGATGGTTGCGGCCTCTGTATAGTTACGCCTTGGGAATTAATGCCGCGTCTGCGCGTCAGAAAGAGGCACCCAAACCGTGAGACTTCGCACTAATCTATACATACCACCGACCTCTGCACTGTCCGAATCAGGTGCCCCACAAAGCAATCAAGGAGAAGACCATGCTGATACTCACCCGCAAAGTCGGTGAAAGCATAAACATTGGTGATGACATTACGATCACCATCCTGGGCGTAAGCGGCCAGCAAGTCAGGATCGGCATCAACGCCCCGAAGGACGTTGCAGTGCATCGTGAAGAAATTTATCAGCGCATTCAGGCCGGCCTCACCGCCCCGGAAAAGCCGCAACCCTGAATTCTGCTGCAGTCAGTAGCCAGCCCGTTCAGCCCGGAACCACGGCTGGCTAAAGATTCATCACCCCCATCGCCCTCCGCCTGCGCTCCCACTCAAACCTCAGGGGCCGATACTAGCGGCAAGCTCCACTCTTTTGCTGTCAGACGTTTCTGGTTTACCCCAGGGAAGGACGCGTTCGCTGCGTGGTTAACCAAGCATCACGCCACGTGCCATGCCAGTCGCCGCCACCACCATCAGCAGCACCAGCAACGCCTCGATATGACTGATCCGTGCAAACAGCTTCGCCCGGCCGGTATCGATCGCCACTTTACGGCCCAGCGCTATCCGCCATTTGATCAGCGTCACCATGGGTGCAATTTCCAGCAGCAAGATCAGGACGAACAGCGTCATCTTCAGATGAAACAGCGGCTGATGCAGGTAATAGTCCGTGCCTTTCTCGTACCCGCCAAAGGCTCGCATCCCCCCACTGATCAGTAAAACGACAGCTGAAATACCCCAGATATTGTCCGCCATCAGAACACTGCGCACTTGTGCAGCCCCATCGGCCAAACGCCGAAAAGCCGTGCCTCGAACCAACACCGCCCAAAATCCCAGGGCCAATGCCAGAAGATGAACCGCCGCCAGAAACCAGTGAGTCAGCATCGAGAAACTCCTGCCAGGTCGAAGTTGTATGAGCCTGTCAGTAGTAGCCCATGAAATGGCTGCTTGCACGGCATCTGTGGACAATGTCCGGAACAAAAAATGACAGACCAACTAGACTCCACTGCGCTGGCATTGAGCGTCCGTGGCAGTACCGGCCCCGACAGCAACTCACTCTCACCGCATTGAACTGAGTAAACAAAATCATGTGTGAATCATGTGATTCAAGCTCTGCTTCAAACACAACAGGCCGTCGTCGTTTTCTACAATTTGCCGGATTGAGCGCAGGCGCCCTGCTGCTGACCGGCATACTGCCCGGCAAGATCCTCCAGGCAGCCGAAAAAACGTCAGCCCCACCCAAACCTCAAAACGTAATCAGTCCCGATATGGCGTTGAAAAGACTGATGGAGGGCAATGAACGATATGTAAGCGGTACTTCCAAGACGCATGACTTCAAGGCGGAGCGAGAGGCCCTGGTGTCCGGTCAGAATCCGTTCGTGGCCGTGCTGAGCTGCTCTGACTCGCGCATCGCTCCGGAATATGCGTTTGACACCGCACGAGGCGATCTTTTCTCCATCCGCGTCGCCGGCAACTTCGTTACCCCGGAAGGCTTGGCCAGTCTTGAATACGGGGTTGCCGTGCTTGGCGCCCCGCTGATTCTCGTACTTGGACATGAGAGCTGCGGCGCCATCGAGGCCGGTATCAAGGCCGTCAAGGATCAGACGATTTTCCCCGGCCATATCCCGAAACTGACTGACGCACTCAAGTCAGCCGTCGAGGCAGTACTCAAGCAGCCCGGGAACCTGATGGAAAACGCCACCGCGCAAAACGTCAAAAATTCGGTCAACAGCCTGAAACAGGCCTCGCCACTGCTGACTGATGCGCAGAGCAAAGGCGCGCTGAAGATCGTGGGCGGTATCTATCGTCTGGCAAGTGGCAAGGTAGAGCTGATCGTTTGACCCACAACGCGCACATCACCAGCATCGGTGCATATCCGCACATGCGAAGAGCCCAGCGCGACGGCTGGGCTCTGGTTATTTTCGATTTTCCATCATTTTGTCGGCGAGTGTTTTGGCCCTCTCGATCAACAAGTTCTGCCTGTCTTCGTGAGTAGCCCCGCCAACAACCGGGGCAGTCAAATTGCTTTCGGCAATCAATGCAGCGCAGAAGTATTGATCCCAGACAGCCTTGTCCACAGATGCCGGTTTGATGATTTGATCGACGTTCATAGGCGGCTCCTTTCAATGAGGCAGCACCACTAGTTTACGCCCGAATGACCAAGAATCCTGGCCATCACTCTCAGTGGTCCGCCATTCGTCGCCTGCCAAAACACAACGAGGAATTCGCCCGCATCCGTGGCTTGTGGCTTGCACAGATCGCGTGTTGCAGCGCCGGAGCTTCGAGGTACCGTCCTACTTTACTTGTCCGGGCATCTCATCTTTCAAACACAGCGAAGTGACTGCCAACTGGATGCCAGGCTCAGCAAATAACACGCAATGACTTGTGGATTGAAAATCCATGAACTAGACATAACCCCACAGTCAGCTTCCCCAAAGATCGGTAATGATTCTTGGTACCTACTCACTTATCCGGCTTGACGAATGGAGATGCATGTTCATGAAAAACCCACTACCGAAAGCCCTTGGCGGTACGGTGATATTGCTGGCGTCATTCATATCCACTTTCACCCACGCAGCTGATATCACTCCCGCTGAAATGAAGGCTATCGCCACGGAAGGCTACATCTACGGCCTGCCCATCGTGATGAACTACGCGATCATGTACGACTATGCCGTAGACAAACACTCCGGACAGTTCAAGGCGCCGTTCAACCAGATTCATAACCTGCACCATGTCGCGACCTACATGGACACAGCTGTAATATCGCCAAACAGCGACACGCCCTATTCGATGTTATTCATGGACCTGCGCAGCGAGCCAATGGTGTTATCGGTTCCGGCGGTAGAGAAACCGCGGTATTACTCGGTTCAGCTCATCGACGGCAACACCTACAACTACGGTTACATCGGCAGCCGCGCCACCGGCAACGAAGCTGGCGACTACATGGTAGTCGGACCCGACTGGAAGGGCGCGACCCCGCCGGGCATCAAGAAGGTTTTTCGTTCCGGCACGCAATTCCCCTTTGCGCTCTTTCGCACCCAGCTCTTCAACCCGGCTGACCTGCCGAACGTAATAAAGGTCCAGTCAGGCTACAAGGCACAGCCGCTGTCAGCCTTTCTCAAGCAACCTGCGCCGCCTGCCGCGCCGGCGATCGACTTCCCGAAGATCAACACGGACCTCGCGAAGACCGGCTTCTTCAAGTATCTCGACTTTGCCTTGCAGTACGCCCCGGCCTCACCGGATGAAGTGGCGATCCGGGAGAAACTTGCCCGGATCGGCATTGGCGCTGGCAAGGACTTCAACTTCCAGGATCTGTCCGCCGAGCAAAAGGCCGCAGTGGTTCAGGGCATGCAGGCCGGGCACGCACAGGTCGAGGAAGGGATCAAGAATCTCGGCACGAAGATCAATGGCTGGAACATTGTCGGTGCCGGCGGCGACAGCGCCTTCTACAACGGCGACTGGCTCAAGCGTGCCGCCGTCGCGCAAGCGGGCATCTATGCCAACGATGCCGAGGAAGCCACGTATCCGCTGTCCAAAACCCTGCCCGATGGCGAGCCGCTTGACGGCAGCAAGCACAACTACGCCATCACCCTGCCCGCCGGACAATTCCCGCCAGTCAACGCCTTCTGGTCAGTGACCATGTACGACGGTAAATCGCAACTGCTGATCAAAAATCCGATCAATCGCTACCTCATCAACTCGCCGATGCTGCCCGAGATGAAAAAGAATGCGGACGGCTCGTTGACGCTGTACATCCAGAAGGATTCACCGGGCGCGGATAAGGAAAGCAACTGGCTGCCCGCACCGAATGATCTGATCTACCTCGTCATGCGGCTGTATTGGCCAAAGACGCAAGCGCCTTCCATCCTGCCTCCCGGCAAAGGGACGTGGAGCCCGCCCGAGATCGTCAAAGTCAATTGAGCAAGTTGTTGTACCGCTACCCACTCAGGTGCCAACAAAAGAATACGGGGAGTCGGATGCGAAATAAGCGCATTCGATCCGGTCTTAACACAGGGTCATACGTCAATTATGACCCTGTAGCCCTGTTTGCAGAATTGACTACCAGCGCACGCCTTTAAAGGGATTCCATCCCTGCTCACATTTCAACAAAAAAGGGCCCACCTTTCGGTGAACCCTTCCAGACCGCCCGGTAGAGCGGATTTTTTTGTTAGGCACGATGGCCATTTGGTTGATAGCTGAAAGCTACTTCACCACATACCTCGCACCCTGTGGATCGTTAAGTTTTGCCTGCAATATCCCCCACTCGCGCTGAATGATCGAATAAGGAATGAAAATGCTGATCCTCTCAGCCCCCTTTACGCCGGAGTTATTGCTCACATCGTTCAGAGTGGTTGAATAGAAACCGATATTGATGCCGACAACACAGCCGTCACTGGTGAGGACCGGCCCACCCGACATGCCCTTGACCAGCGGGGCATCATGGATGGCATAGAGATCACCGCTGTGTTCATCGGCATTGACGAACGGCGTTTGATACACCTTGCCTTTCCCGGTAGCGGTCATGAGGTAAGGACTCGCCCCAACGGCAGTGATGCTCTCGCCCACACGCGGTGCGCGCCATGATGGGTAGCGGCCGTTGGCCTTGTGCAGGATGAAGACGAGATCGCAGCCTGTGCTGCAGCTGTACTTCACGTTGGGGATGAACGGAGTGTGGCGGGTGGTTACCGCATAGTCATCGTTCCATTGCACGGCCGAGGCCATGTATAGATACGGTGCGGGAAACCCCGAATAGACTGAAAAGTATGAATCATTGGCAGGACCCGAAAAGTCGGGTTTTACGATGCCGTTGCATCCTGCAGTTACAGCTCCAATTAAAAAGTAGGCCATGATCTTGATCATGATATATCACCGACTTAATTGGGAGAATGTGACTGTTTTTTGTTGTCAGTATTTTGGCTTTTGTCGGGTTGCAGTACTCCTCGCCGCTTGTTCTAGTTGGACGTTTTCTTACTTATGGCTGAGTTTGTAATGACGCGTATGAATAAATCGTGCTAAGGCCAATCGCTTTTCGATCAACTCCAAAGTTCAAATATTTGGCGCCTGAAAAATGTTAAAAACGAGGAAAAAAAACAAGAGTTTCTATAGACTCCTTCGTTAGTGGTGCCTGCCTGAATCAATCGCTATGCCTGTCACCCACAAGAGCGACAAGAAGCCTGATGGTAGTCCGATCGTCCTGCACCGCAGTAGCGCCGCAACTGGCTTTATATTTAGCCAAGTTGGACACGACTCATCCAACTTAGAAAGCTTGAAAAAACCTTGTCTTGGGGTCGACATAACTTGAGGTTAATATAACTGATAGTAAATCAACTCAGCTGACTGAAATTATTCCACATGTAAAAGACCTGATTGATCCCGACCAGGAATCTTCTCTTATTCCTTTCGTACCTCGTGGCACAAGCAGTTGCTGCTCTCGGCCCATCTGGCGGAACCGTGCTACTTGGGGCTTGAACGTGCGTAGCAAGCACCCTGGTGATTCCAAGGGGAGTAATTATCCAAGACGAGACCCCCTTGGTATCTATCCTGCTATGGCAAGCGGGATCAAACGTAGACTTTGTGACATCTGAAAACTTCTCGGCCTTTACCCGCACCGGCCTGCCAGTTGCAATAGATAGCCGGGCGCCCTCTTGGTTCGAATCAAGAAACGCTCAAGTCAATGGCAACAGAGAAAATAACGATATCGGCCGGGTATGCTGCGTCTATGGTGCCGGTACGATAAGAGATCACGTTGTAATCGGATGGGGCACTCGTGGTGACCGTTAAACCGACTGCGCAACTAACACAT
>RCUH01002521.1_pt1 | contig 10486 bp, 9 predicted proteins | sample 2166191 | NCBI WGS metagenome assembly RCUH01 (sample SAMN09932848, study PRJNA488358) | compost metagenome | feature: garden; material: soil; isolation source: compost soil in an enriched community after 214 h of incubation | place: Germany: Experimental Botanical Garden Goettingen | collected...
CAACAATTACGAAGCAGATAATAAATATAATTACCATCGATAAGAAAAAGCCCAACATAGAGGCAAATAAATACTTAAAGAATTCTCTCATTTAAATGTTTTAGTTTTGTGCTGTAAAGATATAAAAATACATGATGCTTAATAAGGCTTTAGAGTGCAGCACGGCTTATTTGTTACTGGGCGGAAATTTGGGTAACAGAGAGGCAAATTTACAACTTGCAGTGGCACTTTTGAACGAAAAGGTAGGAGAGGTGGTATCGGTTTCTGGCCTGTACGAAACTGCTGCCTGGGGCAAAACAGATCAGCCTGCTTTTTTAAATCAGGCCGTGGCATTACGAACCAGTTTAACGGCTCTGGAGGTTTTAACGCAGGCATTGGCTATAGAACAGGATTTGGGGCGTGTTAGAAAAGATAAATGGGGCGAACGCCTGATTGATATCGATCTGATTCTTTTCGGCGATGAAATTATCGATATTCCAGATAAGCTTCAGGTGCCTCACCCACACATGCAAAACCGCAGGTTTGTGATGGAACCCCTTGCCGAAATTGCGCCGGAAGTAGTGCACCCTATACTCGGACAAACTATGTTAAGTATCAGTAAGCACATTAACGATCCCCTAACAGTTAAAAGGTTGTGACAACTTATTTATAATGGAGCAAAAACGCAGTTTAGATTTTTCGTACCTGATTGAAATGGTGGGTGATGAACCCGAATCATTAATTGAGATTTTTGATACTTTTTTAAGGCAAATGCCTAGATACATGACTGAACTGGACAATGCCTTAACTAATCAAAACTGGGATAAGCTGGTTAGCTGTGCACACAAAATTAAGCCAATATTTGGTTATGTTGGCTGTAACGATGTTAAAAAGCTTGTTTTGAAGTTAGAGCAAAACGCTAAAAATAAAACAGCTTTAGAAAACATAGCAGGCATTATCGGAGCGCTAAAAGAAGAAAGTGCCGATATCAATAAACTGATAGAAGCCGAAAAAATAAGACTGATTGCAAAAATGCGGAACAGCTGATTATTTATTAGCTAAAGTAGGTTTATCTTTAAAGTAGAATAGCGATAAAACAATATAGAGTACCAGTACAAAAGGAATTGCTGCAAATTTTAAGAAAGCAATTAATACTGTTGATAATATTAAAAAGATAAATTTGATTTTGTTTTTAGCCCAGCTCAGGTCGCTGAATTTTAAAGAAAATATCCTGATTTCACTTACCAATAGCAAACTGGTTATGGCTGTAATGGCAATCAGCAATATGCTCGAATAAATTACCTGCGGATAATCAGCAGAAATATAAGGTAACGAGCAGATAAACAAGGTATTCATTGGGGTGTTTAAACCAATAAAATCTTCAGTTTGGCGGGCATCGTTGTTAAACTTAGCCAGTCGCAATGCTGAAAAAATGGTAATTATGAAACCCAGATAGGGCAGGTATTCAGAAGGGTAATCGCTTAATTTTAACAACTGAAACATAATTACACCAGGTAAAAAGCCAAAACTAACCATATCGGCTAACGAATCGAGGTCTTTGCCAATTGCCGATTTAACGTTTAACAAGCGGGCCACCATGCCATCAAAAAAGTCGAAAATCCCCGAGAAAACAACGAAGTAAGCTGCGGTTTGTAAATCGCCTTTAAATGCAAAAACGATTCCAATGCAGCCCGAAAAAAGGTTAGCACAGGTAATCGCATTAGGGATATGCCTTTTCATAGGATGGAAGATGTAATATGGTAGATGGTATATGGAAAGTTACCTTATCCATTTACCATCTTACATTTTACCTTTTTTAGCTGTTCATCGAAATTAAGAATTCTTCGTTGCTTTTTGTACCTTTTATTTGAGATTGAACAAATTCCATGGCTTCCTGGCTGTTCATATCGGCAAGGTGGTTGCGTAAAATCCAAACACGTTGCAGGGTATCCCTGTCGTGTAATAAATCGTCGCGACGTGTGCTCGATGCAGTAATATCAATTGCAGGAAAAATACGTTTGTTAGATAATTTACGATCCAACTGAAGTTCCATATTACCAGTTCCTTTAAATTCTTCGAAGATCACCTCGTCCATTTTAGAACCTGTATCTGTTAAAGCTGTAGCCAAAATGGTTAAAGAACCTCCGTTTTCGATGTTACGTGCAGCACCGAAGAAACGTTTTGGTTTGTGTAAAGCATTCGCATCAACACCACCCGATAAAATTTTACCTGATGCCGGAGCAGTAGTATTATAAGCCCTTGCCAAACGTGTAATCGAATCTAACAGAATTACCACATCATGACCACTTTCTACCAAACGTTTCGATTTTTCCAATACAATATTGGCAATTTTAACGTGGCGTTCTGCCGGCTCATCAAATGTAGAAGCAATTACTTCTGCTCTTACACTTCGCGCCATATCAGTTACCTCTTCCGGACGTTCATCAATTAAAAGGATAATTAAATAAACTTCAGGGTGGTTTTTGGCAATTGCATTCGCAACCTCTTTCAATAAATTGGTTTTACCCGTTTTAGGCTGTGCTACAATTAAACCACGCTGACCTTTACCAATCGGGGTAAATAAATCCATAATACGGGTCGAGTAGTTATTCGTATCCGTAAACAGATTTAATCTTTCGGTTGGGAAAAGTGGCGTTAAGTAATCAAAAGGAACACGGTCACGCACATCGGCAGGGATTCTGCCATTAATGGTTTCTACGCGCACCAACGGGAAATATTTTTCGCCTTCTTTTGGCGGGCGGATGCTACCTTTTACAGTATCGCCGGTTTTTAAGCCAAAAAGTTTAATTTGCGATTGTGATACATAAATATCATCGGGAGAGGTAAGGTAGTTGTAATCTGCCGAGCGCAAGAAACCGTAACCATCGGGCATAATTTCCAATACACCTTCGTTTGTAATTACGTTATCGAAATCCAGGTTAGAGTAACTGTTTTCGTTTTTGTGGTGGCTACCTCCTCCTGGTTGTTTTTGAGGGCGGTTTTCATCACGTTGTTGTTTCTCTTGCTTTTCTTGTTTCTCTTTTGGCTCGTGCTTTGCCTTTGGAGCAACCGGAAGTACTTCTGCACTTTCTTCAATTAAAGCTGAAATTGGTTTAACACTTTCTTCTGCTTCAAAAATACGGTCAGGCTGGCGTTCTGGTTGGTGCTGAGGCTCATCAAAAAGGGTTACAGATTCTCTTTTTCTGCTTACCGGAGCTACTGCAGCTTCCTCTTTAGGCAACCTTGCTCTCTTTTTTACCGGTTTTTCGGGGGTAACTGCTGCTGCTTCGGCGGCGGCGGCAGCAATTTTTGGTGCTTTTTCTGCTTTGGCAGCTTTAGCTTTTGGTGCAGGGCTTGCCGCTACCGGTTCGCTTTCACTATAAGGGTCGCCTCCAGCTGATTTAGCGGCGTTTATAATTTCTTGTTGGTGTAAAAGTACTTCAACAAGGTCTATTTTTCTAAGGGAGTCGGCACCTTCAATGCCATAGGTTTTTGCCAGCTCACGCAATTCTGTTGTGAGCTTATCATTTAATTCTGTTTTGCTGAACATTCTAAATATATATGTTTCAAGAAATTTTTCATTTGCTTATAACGCACATACGCCGTTATAAAATCTATGCAGGCCTAAAAATATTTCTGTTAAGGTAAGCCAAACTGTTTCATTGTATATAAATTCTTATGGCTATAAAACCGAATTGAGCTTATTTTAGAAAATACTCAAATTGTTTTATATTGTTTATAAGCTGAATAAAAAGCAAAATTTGCTTCTAAAAAATGGTAACAAAAAATAAATCTTGATAAATTTTTCTGGGATATTCAGATAAACGGTTGAGAAATTATGTTGCAATTGTATGTATTTGAAACGTAATCTGCAAGGAAAAGTTTAAAATGTTTAAAAAAATAATTCATGCAGGTATAATTTTGTTGTCCGGAAAACTTAAAAATCTTCATATTTGCAGCAAATAAGCCCATATATGACCAAGCAACAACTTTTCGAGCAAATTCAAAAAAAACGTTCATTTTTATGTGTAGGATTAGATTCAGCCCTGGATAAGATCCCTAAACACCTGTTAAAATATGAAAATCCGATTTTAGAATTCAATAAGCAGATTATTGATGCAACCCAGGATTTATGTGTGGCCTACAAACCCAATACTGCCTTTTACGAGTGTTATGGTAAAAAAGGATGGGAAACTTTGATCGAAACCTGGAAATATATCCCTAAAGATACTTTCTCTATTGCTGATGCCAAACGCGGCGATATCGGAAATACCTCAGCCATGTACGCCGAAACATTTTTTAATGCAGCATCGTCTGAAATGAGTTTCGATTCGGTTACAGTTGCACCTTATATGGGAAGCGATTCGGTAACTCCTTTTTTAACATTCGAAAATAAATGGGTTATTCTTTTGGCCTTAACTTCGAACACCGGTCATGCCGATTTTCAATTGCAGGAAATTGGTGAAGACAGACTTTTCGAAAAAGTGCTTAAAACATCACAACAGTGGGCTACCGACGAGCAAATGATGTATGTTGTAGGGGCAACCCGCGGCGCAGCATTTGGCGATGTACGTAAACTGGCACCTAACCATTTTCTTTTGGTACCCGGTGTTGGTGCGCAGGGTGGCGATTTAAATGAAGTATGTAAATATGGCTTAAACGCACAGTGTGGTTTGCTGATTAACTCATCGAGAGGAATTATATATGCCAGCCAAGGCGAAGACTTTGCCGAAAGAGCCAGAGAAGAAGCCTTGAAACTGCAAAAAGAAATGGAGCAGATATTGGTTAAGGCTGGATTAGTATAATTTATTTCCTGAAGGTTAGTGCTTACCTATTAGATTGCTTCGCCAATGAAAAATCGGCTCGCAATGACGGCGCGACTATGTCATTGCGAGGAGGAACGACGAAGCAATCTAAAAGAGAGATAGAATAATAAGTAATTTTAAACTTATAAGTTAGTTATAGCAAAATAAATTCATTATCTTCCATAATGAATTTTCCATAGGATTTTCTTCATTACGTATGGCAGTTCAGGTCGTTTGATTATAACGAGCTGCAAACCTGCGATGGCGAAAAACTCGAGATTATCCATCCTGGGTTGCTCAACAGAGATGCAGGTCCGGATTTTAGCCATACCAAAATTAAGATTGGCGATACCCTCTGGGAAGGAAGTGTCGAAATCCACCTCAAATCTTCCGATTGGTTAAAACACAACCACCAGTTCGATCGCAGCTATGAAAATGTAATTCTCCATGTAGTTTATGAGCATGACACAGAGATTAAACGCATAGATGGTACGGTATTGCCGGTACTCGAACTTAAAAACCGGATTGCAGCCAGTTTAATCCATAAATACGAAAACCTTTTTTTAACGCTCACCGATTTTCCCTGTGTGGCGCAGATTGGGCATGTAGACCGGTTAATTATCGATTCATTTTTATCCCGAACCCTGGTGGCGCGCTTTGAAGAAAAAACGCAGGCTGTTAATGAAACTTTGGGCGAATTGAAAGGTGATTGGGACGAAACATTTTATCGCTTTATGGCCCGTAATTTTGGCTTTAAAGTAAATGCTTTGCCCTTTGAGTTACTGGCAAAGGCCGTTCCACAGCATATTTATGCCAAACACAAAGATAATCCCTTGCAAATTGAGGCTTTGGTTTTTGGTGCAGCCGGATTTTTTGAAAGATCAGTTTACCGAAACCTATCCGCAGAAATTAAAGGCCGAATTTGAGTTTCTGCAAAAGAAATACAATATCAAACCGCTCGAGGTATCCATTTGGAAGTTTATGCGGATGCGGCCACAGAATTTTCCAACCATCAGGCTGGCACAATTTGCAGCCTTAATTATAAAATCCAACCACCTTTTTTCTAAAATTATCGAAATCAAAAAGGTAGCTGAGTTACATACTTTATTTGATGCATTGCCGGTAAACGATTACTGGAAAACGCATCACCATTTTAAAAAGGAAACCGATGGGGTAAAAACACAAATTGGCAAAACATCTGTAGATAATATTTTGTTAAATACCGTAGCCTTGTTTTTGTTTGCCTATGGTAAATACACCGATACCCAATTTTACCAGAGCAGGGCAATTAAATTATTGGAAAGTTTGCCCGCCGAAGAAAACGCCGTAACCGGGAAATTTTTAGCAGCCGGAGTTCAAATTGAAAGCGCATTTGCCTCGCAAGGTATTTTACAATTGAAAAAACAATATTGCGACCAGAAAAAATGTTTAACTTGTGGTATTGGTATTAAGATTTTAAAACAAGCTTAAACAAAAAGATTTACCCTAACCGTTTTGTAATTATGGAATTTCCGCACGAATTAAAAGAACTTTATCCCGATCAGATTATAGAGGTTAGGGGCAATGCTGATGCCTTAACGGTTATTCTGGATAAAGACGTTGACCTGCATAAATTTAAAGCCGAATTGGTTAAGAAATTTTCAGGACTGGAAGAACAGCAGATTCTTTTCATTAAACATGAAGATAAGCAGGACTTCGAAAAGCTGATTTTGGAATAATTCGAAACTGATTTTGCATGTTTAACCAATTATTATTTATAAATTAGAATAAGAAAACCAATGTTATAGCGTTGGTTATTTATTATTTTATCTGTTGATACAATAATTAAAGCGTGTTAAAATAAGCTTAAAATGTTTCAAAGAATTATAACCTATTTTGAGCAGCAGAGTTTTGGTGTTTCTACTTATCTGGCTAATAAGCTACACATGAGCACCGCAAAAGTCCGCCTGTTTTTTATTTACTCGTCTTTTTTGGCCGTAGGTTTCCCTATATTATTTTATTTCCTGGCTGCCGTGGTTTTGGATATCAGAACCTATATGAAGCGCATGAGGCTCAGGGTTTGGGAGTAGTTCAGTTGACAGTTCACAGTTTTCAGTTTCCAATACGCGATTTGTAGTTTGCAATTTATAGTTAACAAGTCTCAATTGTAGGTAACTGATAACTGAAAATTGAAAACTACCTAATCATCGTCTCTCAAAATTTCAGCAATTTCGTTAAAACCTTTTTCTGCAGCTAAATCGGCAGGTAATTTTCCGCCTTCCATACGCAACGAAACTTCTGCGCCATGCTCCAGCAATAAAATAATCAACTCAATATTACCCAATTGTGCTGCGCTGTGTAAAGGCGCCAAACCAGCTTTCTGGCAAACGTTAGGGTAGGCCCCCGCTTCTAAAAGCATTTTGGTAATGTTAAAATTGTTTGCTGCAACAGCCGAGTGGATCGGGAAAACATTGAACCCGTTTTTCGAAGCTAAATTTACATCAGCACCTTTCAATACTAAAAAGCGGGCTAAATCTTCGTGCCCGAAATAGCAGGCCAGCCCCAGCGGTGTAAAGCCATCATCAGAGAAGTCGTTAACACTTTCTGGTTTTTGAAAAATCAGTAGGGTAGCGGCATCAAATTTACCAACGGCGCAGGCCTCGAACAGGGTAAGCTGATCAACAAACTCTGCAATTAAATCGGCAATCTCCTGCTTTTTATAATAACAGGCCAATAATAATGGCGAAATGTGGTGCGATGTATCAGTAACGGCCAATCGGGGGTTTTGTACCAAAATTTCCTTTACTGCATTTAAGTTGCCGGCTTCAATTTGTTCTTCTAGCTGCGCTATACCCATAGTATTGTATAAAAATCGACTTAAATTAACAAAAATTAAGAAATTGTAAACTTTAATGCCTAAATATATATAGTGTAGGGCAGATTAGCAAAAATCAAAATCTGCAAGTGCTGCAATAGGAGGCATTGCCCAAAAAATACCTGCTATTATGAATATGGGCGTTATCCTAATTCCGATAAAGTCGGGATTCATCTGGTTATAAAAAATCCCGTCTCACCTCTCCAGGTCAAACGGGATAAAACCTAAAACAAAATCCGTTTCATTTATGATAAAACGTAACAACTTGCGTGTTGTTGAAATAATAGACTGTATTTTTTGTTTAAGGTTTAATAGCCCAATGAATATTTTTATTTAATTTAATGGGGAATAGAAAACTCGTATCAGTTATTTTATATTTGTTGATCAAAAATATATTTAGGATAGAAAATGTCGGCAAGGGGTAATCAGTTTAAAACCAATACATTCAGAGATAAAGGTGCTGAAAATGCATCGGGCAGAGGGGCATCAAACCGCCAGCCAAAAGAAAAAAGGGAATTTCTGCCACGTTTCGACCTGTCGGATGGCCGTGCAGTAAAGATTCTGGGCTTGTTCTTTGTAATCCTTTCCCTTTATTTTTTAATTGCCTTTACTTCTTATTTATTTACCTGGCAAGATGACCAGAGTTACGTAATAGATGCGAATGGCGGCTGGGGAAATTTGTTTAAAACAAGCGAAGAACTGAAAAATGCAGGCGTAACTACCCCGGTTGTACAAAACTGGCTGGGTAAATTTGGAGCCTTATTATCGCACCAGTTTATTTACGAGTGGTTTGGTATTGCCTCATTCTTATTTGTACTTGCCTTTTTTATTATAGGCTACCGCTTATTGTTTAAAGTAAAAATCCTTTCTATCTCAAAAACATTAGGCTATAGCTTTTTCTTTTTGTTGTTTATTTCACTCACCTTAGGTTTTGCACATAGTTTCTGGTCAGAATCGCCGCATTACCTCGAAGGTGAATTTGGTTTCTGGACCAACAAATTACTAGCTGCCCAAATTGGTGCAGCAGGTGTTGCCGGTTTAATTGCCTTTGCCGGTTTAACCATTTTAATTATTGCCTACAACATCGATTTTAAATTCCCTGAGCGTAAAGAAAAAGAAGTATATCTCGATACGGAAGTGCCCGATTTTGTAAACGAAGTGAGAACGCAACATGCCGGCAGGGAAAATGTTTATGAAGAGCCTTCAGAGCCGATTGAATTTCCGGTACGCGATAAGCCTGTTAGCAATGAGCGTAAGCCACAAAATGTAACTTTACAACCTAGCCGTTTCGAAGAAAAAGAACCCGAAGAAGAAGCAACCCCACCTGTAGTTTTATCGCCTTTGGCTACCAATTTACCATTGGCAACCACTGCGGCTTCGGCCCTGCCATTGGTAGTAGAGCCACCGGTAAACGACGAAAAAGAACCCGCTTTTACCATCGAGAAAACTGAAGAAGAAATTAAATCGGATGATCTGGTAGAGCAGTTTGGTAATTACGATGAAAAACTCGATTTATCGGGCTACAAATACCCAACGGTTGATTTATTGGAAAACTATGGCACCAACAAAATTTCGGTAAATGCCGAGGAACTGGAAGCCAATAAAAATAAAATTGTAGAAACCCTTAACCATTACAATATCGAAATCGATAAGATTAAGGCTACAATTGGTCCAACGGTTACGCTTTACGAAATTATTCCGGCGCCGGGTGTAAGGATTTCGAAAATCAAAAACCTGGAAGATGATATCGCCCTTTCGCTTGCTGCTTTGGGGATTCGTATTATTGCGCCAATGCCAGGTAAAGGTACCATTGGTATCGAAGTACCCAACCAGCACCCCGAAATGGTGCCGATGCGCAGCATTTTAAATACCGAGAAATGGGTGCAAAATACCATGGATTTACCAATTGCTTTGGGTAAAACCATCAGCAACGAAGTTTTTATTGCCGATTTGGCCAAAATGCCGCACTTGCTGGTAGCAGGGGCAACGGGGCAAGGTAAATCGGTAGGTATTAACTCCATCCTGGTTTCGCTATTGTTTAAAAAACACCCGGCACAGTTAAAATTTGTATTGGTCGATCCGAAAAAGGTAGAGTTAACGCTATTTAATCGTATTGAAAGACACTTTTTGGCTAAACTACCGGGCGAGGCCGATGCCATTATTACCGATACTAAAAAAGTGGTAAACACTTTAAATTCGCTTTGTATTGAGATGGATCAGCGTTATGATTTGTTGAAAGATGCACAGGTGAGAAATTTAAAAGAGTACAACGATAAGTTTATCAAACGCAAGCTGAATCCGAATAATGGTCACCGTTTCTTACCATTTATTGTTTTGGTAGTAGATGAGTTTGCCGATTTAATGATGACGGCTGGTAAAGAGGTAGAAGCGCCGATTGCACGTTTGGCACAGCTGGCCCGTGCCATTGGTATTCACCTGGTGCTGGCTACGCAGCGTCCATCGGTAAATATTATTACCGGTACCATTAAAGCCAACTTCCCGGCAAGGTTAGCCTTTAGGGTTTTGTCAAAAATCGATTCGCGTACCATTCTGGATAGTGGTGGAGCCGATCAGCTGATTGGTCGCGGGGATATGCTTTTATCTACCGGTAGCGACTTAATCAGGCTACAGTGTGCTTTCGTTGATACACCTGAGGTAGATCGTATTTCAGAATATATCGGTAACCAGCGCGGTTATTCAGATGCTTACCAGTTGCCGGAATATATTGATGAGGCAGGCGAGGGGAGCAAAGCAGATTTCGATCCAAATGAGCGCGATAAGTTCTTCGAAGATGCAGCAAGGCTGATTGTAATGCACCAGCAGGGCTCAACTTCATTAATTCCGCGTA
>RCUH01002528.1_pt1 | contig 10460 bp, 6 predicted proteins | sample 2166191 | NCBI WGS metagenome assembly RCUH01 (sample SAMN09932848, study PRJNA488358) | compost metagenome | feature: garden; material: soil; isolation source: compost soil in an enriched community after 214 h of incubation | place: Germany: Experimental Botanical Garden Goettingen | collected...
TGAATACTTAAGTATGATACAATGATAGTATGAATACTTAAGTATGATACAATGAACAATGAATGTAGTATGTTAGTATGAACATTGAACACCCAACAATGAACATCAAACACCTAACAAATGAACAATGATAGTATGAACAATGAAATTTAGTATGATAGCATGATAGAATAAAATTTATCTCATCTACATCAACATTAATATTTCGATAATTTAACCCTATATCCTATGACTTAAAAAATTTGAAAACTTAATTTTTGTAATTTTTGATAAAAAATTTTCATTTTTCTTTCGATTATAAGGTATAAAATCTTAATGAAAAAGCAGCGTAAGGCTACACCTACAACGATAAAAAATAGAACTTTCATTAAACTTTTCAAGTTTAATGAAGTTAAAATGACATAAATATAACTTTCATTAAAAGTTAATTTTAATGTTGTAGACTACTACCTACAACCACTTTTTCAGAGCAATTTTATACTGTGTATCCTAGGCAATTTTGAAAAAAAATTATCAAAAATTACACAAATTTTAAGATTTTAAAATTTTTTGAATCATGGGATGAACGATTAAATTATTATGTCGATGTAATGGACATCTCAAATATCAAAATGATATTTGAGAATTACGTTATAAAATAATTATATTACTTTTTCGTTTAATGAAGATATAATCGAAGGATCAAATTGATTTATTGTTTTAAGTTTTGTATACAATTCCATGCTAATATTCTTACATACATCCATTTTATAGAATGTATCATAAGTAATCAAATTTGAGGTATGATATTTGTAATCTAAGATAGAAGTATGAGATACATTGGGATATAATCTATTTAAAGTATGATGTAATACAATGAATGATGAATTCTCTAGGATAAAATGTTTAAAATCATGTAGTTTATCAATTGGAATTAAATCTATGAATTTACATATAACATTTGGATGAGCTGTTAATATTAATTGTAACTGACAATGTAACGATTTAAGAATTATATGGCCGAACATATCAATACATTGTTCATTAAACGAAGAAAAATCTCTTAAAGTTATAACAAAATATCTAGCTGATGTATTCATTACATCATCGATGATATACGTTAACTTATCATTTAAATTGTTTTTATCATAATATTCTTGAAGTTTGTTATATTGATTATCATAATGTTTGATTATATCATCATGAGATTTATATTTACAAAATTCATATTGATTATCCTTTGTGATACTTATGAATAATAATGCCATAAAATCTGAATTAAATATACCCTTACCATGTAATTTATTGTTATTGTTATTGTTATTGTTATTGTTATTGTTATTGTTATTGTTATTGTTATTATAATAAACTTTTAATGTATTACATTGAGTATTCATACTTGCACAAGTATTACATTCACTATTCATACTTGCACAAGTATTACATTCACTATTCATACTTGCACAAGTATTACATTCACTATTCATATCTGACACATCAATTGTATATATAAAGTCGTGAATAAAATTTGTTATATCTATCTTATCGTAATGATCAAATTGAAATCCAACAAATTGAATTAAAGATGGATCTTTAAGTACAAAATTGTATATCTTATAAAAATTTTTATATTTGTAATTCGTTTTACGAAATTGATTTATGATTCTTGTGTAATTATTACGTAAAGATTGTAAGAATAAAGTATCAGAATCATAAACTTCAACAAAAAGTTCAATTGTATTTTCTCTTATTGCTTCTAGAGTGTTTAATGAATAGAGACGTAAATAATATGGCATAAAGGATATTATTGTATCTTCATCTGAATTGATCATAAGTCTTGTGATGATACTATCTAGATCGAAATCATTTGAACTATATGTTTCAATTAATGTTTCATATTGCGAAACTGTGGTAATAGAATCTGTTACTCTTATCGTATCATCTATCGAAAGATTATACGATAGAGATATATATTTGATTTTCATTGGATTATTCAATGAATATAGCAATACATCGATATCTATTGTTAAAAACTTTTTGATATATATCTCAAGTATGGGACATGATACAACAACATCGATTATTTCAGATGTATGAAGGTATCTACAAATATCTTGAATTATATGAACTGGAAGAATCATTTATCATATACATCTATAGTTATATATGAACGTATACATATGTCAAAATAACACATGTTTCTTAAGGAAATTAATATGATATACATATGTAGTTATCTCTGAAAATGTGTATGTATATACATATATGATATACATATGTAGTTATCTCTGAAAATGTGTATGTATATACATGTGATCTTCGATCACATGTATGATATCTAGACAATAATTCTAGGTAATGTTAAAGTTAAACCAGGAGGCAATGGTTCAGCTTGACTTCCTGTGATAGAATTGACTAAAACAAGTTGAGCCAATGGAACTTGAAATTTATCTGCGATAATTTCAAGAGTATCTCCTTGCCTTGTAATGTAAGTGTTATTAACACTGTTGAAACAACCAGAAGCAGTGACAACACTACCGATCTGAGGACCATTACCGTTAGATTGATAATAAATTAATTCATCTGTTGTTACACCAAGAGCAGATGCTGCGGTATTAATTGTATCATTAGCCCTGAAAATGTAAGTACAAGGAGTAAAACTTGTTCCTATATCACTTACAACACAAGGTACTGCTACTTTTGTTCCTTGAGCTAATGAAGAAGCTAAGGAATATGTAAATGCTAATTCTTCATTTTGCACTAGAAGATCAAACGGTCTCACTCTATATGTTCTTGCAATACTTGTTAATGTATCTCCTTCAACTGATGTATAAATACATTGATAGGTTGATGTTGTTATAGTAGTTACACTCATTTTATTTAGAGTCAATAATTAATTTTATATTACTATGCAATTAGGCTTAATTCTGTTTTAAATGTTACTTCATCCAGAAGAATGTATATTGAATGTCACTTCATCCAGAAGAATGTATATTGAATGTTACTTCATCCAGAAGAATGTATATTGAATGTATATTGAATGAGACTAAATTCTGCTTTTATAAAGAATATTGAATGAGACTAAATTCTGCTTTTATAAAGAATATTGAATGAGATAAGATAATATTACAGAGATTAAATAAGCTATTGTAATGGATATTGCAAGAAGAAAGGCAGTATTGGCAGCAATGCAATTTTTAGATACATTCTCTTTTAAAGATGGAGTTGAAAACTATTCTGCTGTATTTGATATAGACGATACACTCATAGATTCATACACTAAGAATGTAATCGAACCCGTCCTTGAACTATATCAATATTGTATTAATATTGGAATGCCTGTGTTTATTATAACAGCTAGAGATATAAAGTATCAAGGTTTTACTGAAAGACAATTGATCAAGAAAGGTATAAGGGGATATGAAAGAATGTATATGATAGATTATAAACGAATTATGAATGAAAATGTCGGGCTTAAATTTGAAGATGTTATGAATAAACGAGGATATATCAAATCTAGATATAGACTTGATATCAGAGATTCATATAAATATCATGTTCTGTTGAATGTTGGAGATGATGATAAAGACTTTGAAGGAGATATCTTTGAGGTTGGCGTTAAATTACCTCATTATTAAATATGTAATGATATCACGTATCATTGCTTTGTACTTTAATTACGCTTTGCGTAATTAAAGTCATAAACTAATTTTATATCGAATAATTATATTAGCATCAGTATATATGTATCTTTAAATTTCGATCTTGAGCTAACAAGGGTAAAATATGACTTTTCTATTGTTAAAGACCCAAAAAAATTTCATGTGGACTACTACCCACAACCACTTTTTCATCAACTTTTATCCCCACGCTTAGCGTGGGGATTTTTCAAAATTATCTATCAAATTTTTAGAGTTTTAGGATTTGTTTAAAAAATTTTTTTACCGTATAAGACGGTAAAAAATTGAAATTATTATCTGATTTCAATTTTTATTCATTATGTAATGAATGATTTTAACAAAATTAAATATTTCTACCATGTTTACATCTAAAATGATATGACGCAAAGCGTCATATCACGTAAAATTAAATATTTCTATTATGTGTATATCTAAAATGATATGACGCAAAGCGTCATATCACATAAAATTAAATATTTCTACCATGTTTACATCTAAAATGATATGACACAAAATTAGATATTAATAGAACGGATCGTATCAGCTTTTGTATTATTACTTAACTTTACATTTGAATTTTTATTAATATTAAATAGATATGTATATCGACTACATATAGTAATGTTAGGATCAATATTTTCATTGTCTAACTGCTGTTTGCATAAAATATTATGATCAAAATAAGCATGAGCTATATCTAAGCAATAAATTTCATCTGAGATGCTCTCAGGTATGTTAGAAATTTGAGAAAATATTTTTCTAAAGTATTGTTGATCTTCTTTGATATACAATTTAACATAATCAAAGAATATTCTTGTACAAGTCTCATGATTAACATTACAAATGTACGAATATACAAAATCAAAATCAATTGCTCTATGGATATATGGTACAGCCAAAAGTCTACATAAAGCTTGAATGCCAGATTTACCATTAATTCTTTTATTATTATAGTACTTTGTATCCGTACAAGTTTTACATAAATCAGTGTAAATACTTTCGATATATCTTTGAAGTGCGTACTCTTCGTTTAAAACGGATGCAACATAAACTTTACGTATATCATTTATATTCGCATTATTCTGTATCATTTTATCGAGAATAATCTTATCATCAATTGATTTCACACATTTTGAATAGTCACAAGAATCATACTGCATGTCATGTTTAGCAATATATCTGTAGCAGATACGATCAGATTTGACATAACTATCATGAAAGCTTCTTATATTTTTAGGAAACGCTTCAAATGGAATTGAAAATGTGTCTAATATCATACTTAAAAGTTCATGTTCATCTTGTTTTACTAATCCTTTGATATATGTATGAATTATAGGTTCAAATATATGCCTATACAGACCTCTTTTGATAACAAATGTTTCAGAATTCTTTTTATCAACACGTGACTGTATCATCGTTTCAGCAAATAAACAGTATCTCAAGGGTTTGTAATTCTTACATCTATCAATGAATCGATTAACACATTGAATTATATGTTTATCTTCCAATTTGAATTGATTGATGATGTGCCATGGCACATCATCAAAATCATTCAAAGCGTAATTTAGCATCGATGAATCGTAGTATAAAAGCTGTTTAACCAAATAATGTATACCTGGAATTAAGAGATCTTGTTTAGTATACTTCAACTTACTTAAAATAAATAATTGTTCAGTTGAATCAATATAATTAATGAGAGATTGAACGTCAATTAGATTCAATGAAACTAAACAATGCAATGTATCATTGCTAATCCACATCTTAATATCTCTCAAGATTTGAGTAACTTCTTCGATATTGATATGGGACATTGATCTGATATACTTTATGTCTCCTCTGATGATAGCATCTTTTAGATTTGTTCCATTTGTGGGAATATCTAGACATTTATATTGTCTATCATTCAATTGAAATTTAAATAACTTTGCATATTCACTTTTACCCAATGAAACAATTGTATTGATAATAAATTGTTTATTATCTCTTACTAATCTCAAGAAGTTGAGATTTGTATCATATAAATATTTGACTATGTCGTATAAGTCACGCTTGATCATTGTTCTTACATCAAACTTTGTAATTCTTACCTGTCTATCCGATACATACTTAAACAGATCGAAGTTTCCTGTTGTTATAGAATGTTCTTTGATTTCATTGAGACATTGATTCATATCTTTCAATTTCAAATATTCTACAAGAGTCATTGTATTTTGAGTTTTAATTAACGTTACAGTAACATGAGAAGCGTTGACATACACATTGTTAAATATTGTGTATTTAATGTTATCATTGATGGTTTCTCTCAAGAGATAATCAAAGATAGATGTAACGTTTACATGACTGTATTGACATGCAACATTCATTAATTGTCTAGATAAAAGACGTAATGGATTATCATAGATATGCAGATATCTACATATTTCTGTAATTGCATCTAAACAAAGGAACATTTTATTGTTTGTATTATACATTCGTGAATGTATATACATTCACGAATCTTAACATTAATATTACATTATAATTATACAAAGCATAAATAACTATCATATAATTCTATCAAGAATAAATATATGATCGAATGATACAAAGCATAAATAACTATCATATAATTATGCTTTGTATAATTATATGATCGAATGATACAAAGCATAAATGATTGAATGACGCAAAGCGTCATTCAACATAATCTATATTGAATTCCATAATCCTATATAATTATTATTATCAAATAGCTTAGACAATATGTTGAAGTATTTCATGGTATTATTTGCATTCTTAACAGTTATACTCGAATCTTCATCATTCACTATAATTGAATCTGTACTATTGATATAATCACTTAACTGAGTGATACCTTCAATATGAATTTTATTATTCCAAGGACAAGCTCTTGCGTTCAACCATGTCATTTTAAATACTTTTGGTAGCATTGTCCATACTTTATATTCATCTGATTTTTTGATACGAATTAACATTTCCTTCTTATATTTCTCATTCTTGAGGATGAAGTTCAGATCATATCTCTCATTTTTACCATTATAATTCTCTTTTGCTTGTAGATATGATCTAAATGGATCTATGTCTCCAGTACATTGTGCTTCATTAAGTTCATTGAATATTTCAATAAGATTCATCCCGTCTATACTTATTCCAATTAGGTCTATTCTTTCATTTAACATGTATCTCAAGCTTCTGATACATGTTCCATATACTCTCGGATTGCATGTTAAATCAAAGATTGTTGCATATAGATCAAATCTATATAAATCTTTATTTCTCCAACGTTCTATCTCATTATTCTGTTTGATTATATCTTCATGATATTCATCTGGATATAAACTGAGATCTTTGTTATACATTTCACTGTACTTCAAATTAAATTCTAGAATTAGATGTCCATGTTTATATTTCAAAATTGGATCCTTACTTGAATTTGAATTTGAATTTGAATTTGAAAGATATGAAGTATCTTTCATTGAAGTATCTTTCATTGAAGCATTATTATGAGAAACGCCATGACGTTTCTCAGATTCATGCAAAGATTCTTTAGCAGTTAAACTTGATTCATGTATTCTAGCTTTAAAAATACGAATAAGAATATTCTTAAGTTTAACATGTTTTGCAAGTGTATCATCTAATATCTTTGGTGAATCAAATTCAAAGTTTGTAGCATCATAGTATCTTTCTTTGTCAACAGTATTGTATAAAGTATAATCTATATGTTCTCTTGAACAATAAGATTCGTTGATAAGTCCTTGTCTTGTTATCTCGATACTCAATTCACCCTTTATATCTGTTTGATATTTGGCATATCTGATTTTGTAAACGAGATTATTGTCTCTCATATATCTAATCAAGTCTGAAAATTCAGACTTATATACAATCTTAAAATATTTAGAAGCTACTGCATCTCTTGTGAAACTGTACAATGGATTATATAATTTAATGCTATCGACCAAGTTTTCATCCATACTTTTAAACTCCGACGTGAAACCATTCTTAGTTAATACGTTAGACCAATCTTCTTGTGTTATAATGGTTCCTGCCATTTACATATTCACATGATAAAGATTTATATCTATTGATACATATTATCAATTGATGATTATATTTACTGATACAAGTATATGTATATATTCTGGATAAAATCTAAATATCAATGTATATAGTTTGTACCAATAAATGATTATGTACTATATGTATATAGTTTGTACCAATAAATACTGATACTTCATATAATTAGATGATTATATTCACTGCTACTTTGTACCAATAAATGATTATGTTGGATAAGATATCAGTATATACTGATACTTTATATAATTAGATGATTATGTTGGATGAGATCTAAGTATAGATAATGTTCTTTCTTTATTCTCTATCTTTAGATCTTCGATATGTAAAACTAATTCTTTCTTATCTATTGCCTTATTATAATATAAAGCATAAATGCAATTAATGATATCTAGTACTTTGTACATGTAATGAAGTTTTAAAACTTCATCTATTGTCTCAACGGTTTTGCATATTTCCTCTATTTCTAAAATTAGTGTATCGCATCTAAATCTCTTTCTAGATTCGTCATCTTTAATTGAAAACTTCCTTTTTAAAATAGAACTTCTAGATACAGGACATAATCCATCTTCACTCTGTTTTATAAATGATACATCCCAATGTATCTTCGTAAATTCATATCGGCTAATGCTTACATCACCAATATATCTTTTATGGTCAATACCATTCCTAATTAAGAATGCGATATACATATCATGTAATTCAGTAGACTCTGTTCTCCAAGATATATAATAACTCATCTCTATAAAATCTGTTATCTTACTTATCCCTGGTAATTTCATATATAATTTGTATTGTTCCATATTCCATCCAGCAAACTTCTTCCATACAAAATTATCCGGATATACAATAGTTGCTTCTGATAATCCATTATCATTTGAAATATACCTAACCTCGATATGAGGCAGGAGAATAGTAGCTATTTCAAAATGTTTCAAATTGATAGCTTTCAAATAAGCTTTCAGCGCATTTGGAATAGGTTTGGCTGTATTGAGAAAGATTTTTAATAGTTCAATATCAGAATAATAAGCACATATTTCTAAAATTTGATTATAATAATCAATTAAGTCATGCTCTAGAGCATATAAATAAATTTGTCTTTCTATACTATTATTTAAATTAATTTCTGAAACTTTGATATGAGAAGGCATATCATTCTTAGTTAAATTCATTTTTAGTATCATATCAGTTACGACTTGAAGATTTCTTTTTATGCATAAATTCAACATATCTGAGATACTATAATAAGTACATAAAACTCTCTTCCCACAAGAACATTCAACATCCATTTTACATCTGCAATTATCCTTACTTCCATATCCACCATGAGTCAGTAATTCGGTAATACAATTTTTATCTGTACATTTGGTTGCTAAGCTTCGTAGATGACCAGTGTAACCTATACACAAACCTTCAATAATTATATCAGGATAGAATCCTCTAAGAGTGATATATTCACATATGATCGTATTTATTTGAGAAATATGTTTATGATTCAAAATGATACGTTTTACAAGAGAATTGTAATCAGAATACCATAAATTATCATTTATTGAACATTGATATTTATACTCAAATACTTCTTTCATATAATCTTCATCATCTATGTTATGAACATCTAATTTACCGTACTTCAAACATAATGCAACTACAGTAGAAGGAAATTTATACATATGAAAACATGACTCAATAAATGAAGCATCAATATCTTTTATGAAATCAAAATCATCTTTAATTTTATATGCTAGCATATATTTGAATCTTTCTTCCTTAGAAAAATCTTCAGTTAAATGTAAACAATTTGTTGAAACAGTAGTTTGATATCCTTCACGCTCAACGTCATTCTTGATTCCATATACAATACATTGTTTTGATAAAAATTCTTTGTCTACATTCTTATTCAAAAGTATTACATTTTTACTATATTCAGGCGATATACCAAGAAATAAATTTCTATCGATACTTATAGTCGATATTTTAGCATGCTTAAGGAAAGTTATGTACCATAACTTTGACGATAACATCACATTTCTATCAGATTCATCTAGAAATTCACAAATGTTCGTCACAATATCTTCATTAATGAATCGTTCCATTTATATCTTCTATCATCAGTATAATAGAATATATTTATATACCAGAAGTATCATATAATTTCGATATCATCTATATACATCATCAGATAAGTATATCTACATTAATATACATCATCAGTTAAGTATACATGATATGAAGATCTCAAGTAGCATATCCGATAACATATAAAATTAGAACTTTCATTAAAAGTTTTACTTTCATTAAACTTAAAAAGTTTAATGAAAAGTTATTTTTACGTTCTGGTAGAGTAGCTTATAACTGCTTTTTCATAGACATTTTTATATCCTATGTACTAGGGAAAGTGAAAATTATTATTAAAATTACATAATTTTTGAATCCTAGAATGAACTGTTAAATTCTCGAAATATTGATCTAGATGACATCAATACTAATTAAATTTGATTGTTCATACTATCATTTCGTGATAATATTTATATCAGTTATTATGATACAATAGATACAATAGATACTTAAGTATGATACAATAGATACAATAGATACTTAAGTATGATACAATAGATACTTAAGTATGATACAATAGATACTTAAGTATGATACAATAGATACTTAAGTATGATACAATAGATACTTAAGTATGATACAATAGATACAATAGATACTTAAGTATGA
>RCUH01002529.1_pt1 | contig 10459 bp, 7 predicted proteins | sample 2166191 | NCBI WGS metagenome assembly RCUH01 (sample SAMN09932848, study PRJNA488358) | compost metagenome | feature: garden; material: soil; isolation source: compost soil in an enriched community after 214 h of incubation | place: Germany: Experimental Botanical Garden Goettingen | collected...
GTAAACCTTGTAAACCAACTGGGCCTATTGGCCCAGTTGGACCAACATCTCCTTGTAAACCTGTATCTCCTTTAATTCCTTGAATACCTTGTAAACCTGTATCTCCTTTAATTCCTTGAATACCTTGTAAACCTGTATCTCCTTTAATTCCTTGAATACCTTGTAAACCTTGTAAACCAACTGGGCCTATTGGCCCAGTTGGACCAACATCTCCTTGAATACCTTGTAAACCAACTGGGCCTATTGGCCCAGTTGGACCAACATCTCCTTTAATTCCTTGAATTCCTCTGATACCTTGTGGACCTGTTGGACCAAATTCTCCTTGTACCCCCTTTAAACCTCTATCTCCAATAAGCCCTTGAATTCCCTGAATACCTTGGATACCTTGTAATCCTTGGGGACCTCTAGGACCTTGTATACCTGTAGGTCCTCTTGGTCCAGTTGGTCCTATAATACTCATTATATTTAATATAACACATTAAATATAATGAGTATATTTCATATATTCGTGCCGAAGCACGAATATATTAATACAAATTCCCTAATTGTTTCATAATTCCTCTTGTACATTCATAATAAACATGATTATGATTGGAACCTCTCATTGGATATTTATTATTATCAATAAGGAGTTTTAAGATATAATAACTATCTGAATATTCTGAAGAAATAGCATCATTATAAATTTTATTGATATCTACATCTTCTTTCATTATCATTTGTTCTAAAATAATGTAATCTTTATTTTTAATATAAGTATGATACGTAGTTGTAGTAACTTTTAATAAATATTTAGCCAATTGTTCTCTATCCATCTTCATTTTACGTAAACTTGCAACTTTAAGCAATAAGTTATCATTAGTATTATCAAAAACATTATAGGTGATATAAGATGATAATGAATGCAAAAGTTTTAACATCAGTTTATTGTTACGACAAATTTTCACGAGATGTCTTAATACATTATCATCGATATGAATATTTCTATATAAAGCTAATCCTAAAATTATCAATGCTACATTTTTATCTCTAACTTTCATTAAGAGAAAGTTGTATACATCGGGATACATCGAATGAAGTTGATCTTCATTCGAATAAACGTTATTTGTACATTTATCGCAATGATACTTTGTACATTTATCGCAATGATACTTTGTACATTTATCGCAATGATACTTTGTATCATTGCGTATCAAATGAAGATAAGGAGCAACAAAACTAATAAATTCGATATTCCATGCAATAGAACCTTGAGAATTAATAAGACGTTCTAAAATATCATACTTCACTTGTATTGGAAGTTTCCCTTTCATTATGAAAGGCAAAATATTTCTATTTCCAATCAGATTTGGAATAAAATGTTTATAAGTATTATAATACAACTCAAGAATATGATATTTTAAATGACATGGAAGAATATCAGACCGCATCTGTTGATATAACTGTAATTCATCAATATGAATGTAAGGTACAATACAATCATGTAATGTGGAGTTATATATTGTACAAAGTAAATTCACTTTAAAAGTATTCCATTCTTCTTCATATTCTTCATTATAATGTTTATACTTTACAATATCAATAATATCTTTAAAGAACCACTCTTTTTCTATATCATAAAGGTAAGGATTATCGGTGATATATTGATAAAATTGAATTAACTTCATCTTGATACTAACTCCAAATTCATTTTGGATGTTATATAATCTAATATACATTCTACATATTTCATTACTAGATGTATCTACCATACATAATTTTCCTATACACTTCATTTGTAGAAATGGAACTATGATATGATATAGATCATATATCATTTATGAATTCATATTATGATATCATGAAATGATATTATAATGTTTTCTAGATATTCTGTTATGAAATATTACGTATACGAATTATATACGTAATATTCCATCGTATATAATTCGTATAAGAATTATCAAAGTTTGTATACATATCAATTGATTTTTTGAATCAATTGATATCACATTATGAACTATGATTAGCTTCCCATCTATTATTTGTTGAACTATAAATGAAGAAATAACGTTTTCCTGCAGCAGGGATCGCAATACTAGTTGTACTTGGATTTGTTCCAACAATCATTGGATTACTAGAAGTAAGGGTACGATTTGCATTTGGAGATTGAAGGAAAACAATATTTATTTCTCTTCCATCTACCTCTAATGTATTCGGAATTGAAACAGAAGTATTATTTCTTACGATAATCGTTCCGTCTCTTCTATTTGCGAGATAAGGCCCTGTATCATCTGGTAAATCTATGATATTGGAGCCATATGAAGTTGAAACAGAATACTCATTGACAAGGTATTCATTTAAAACTGCACTTGGAATTTCACCTGGAGTTGATTTCATGATATTAGTTAAATGAATATTCGGTTGGAGTACCGGATTGTAATTAACTATCACATTCATTGTAGAAGGAACATTTACATTTAAACCTTGGATATTAAATCTAATAGCTGCATTTGGAATAGAAGAATCAAAGACACGAATTGTACTGGTACTACTTTCAACTTTAATTATATCATTATCGCTAATACATGTACTATTTACATTCTGAGTAGTATTTAAATCTACATGAGCAAAGAAAAATGGCAAGGGAAGTGTTTGAAATGTAAGGGTATTATTACAGCTGGTTAATGAACCTTGATAATATGTATACCAAGAAATAACTGTTGTATAATTTACTGGTAATAAAGATATCTTACAATTCGTGTATTTCAAGAATACTCCAGGACCATTGATAAAATTGGGTCTAATAGGGCATGTTATCGTACAACCTAAGAATTCTGCTTTTCCATTATTGATAAGTCGCACTAAATTCTTATATGATTGAGTTGTATAATTGATATTACAATTTTTAAATATTATCCTTGAATTTCCTTGTAAATCTATATTACCAAAGTTATGTTGATTATCTCCTTGAATTACAATATTCATTTTATTGAATACAACATTGTCATTTCCATTCAGATATATCACATTACAAGTGTAAGTTGCAGTGGGTATACTTTCAATCCATAATTGTCCTACACCAAGTAATGTTGAAGTTGTTGTAACATCCGTGTACAATATTATCTTTCTACATCCTGCACTTAATGCATCAGTAAATGAAGTAAATCCATTTACTACTTTTCCTACTTCTCCAGCAGCTAAATTATTTGATACTATAAATCCTACATCATTTCCAAATGATTTAAATTCAGATGGTTCACCAGCATCTCCTGTTGGTCCTTGATCTCCTGAAGGACCTCTCGGTCCCTGTGGTCCTGGTAGTGGCATTTATTATATATTATATAAACATATATGATATATAGAATTATGTTTACCTTAGGCAAACATACACGACACACAATTATATTTGTCTAAGGCAAACATACACGACACACAATTATGTTTGCCTTAGACAAACATACACGACACACAATTATGTTTGCGTAAGGCAAACATATATCGTATATACAGAATTATATTTGCCTTAGGCAAATATAATTTCATGAAATTACATATACAATTCGAAGAATGTTTCAATTTCTTCATTAGTATAACTATAATTTTCTAGAATCAAATCAACAAATTCTGTATCACCATGTTGTGCAACAGTGATAAGATCCTGATACTTTATATCAATATCACCAACAAGAGACATCATATATTCTGGATCTTCTCTGTAACATGCTATGAAATTAATTTCATAAGGTTTAATATCAGAATATTCTAATATATTTTCCAAGGTGATAGTACTATCAACGATATAAGATTTATCAACTTTAACTTTAATTATATCCTTGATCTTACGATACAGCTTTGATTCAATAACTTCTTTGTAGCATGACACACTTGATCCTTTCACTAATTTCTTGAAAGTGTCAAGTAATATCGAATCTTCTATTTCACATAAATATTTTACCATACTATTCATATCAGCAATAAAGATTTTATCTATCATAATCTCAGATATTTCTCTCATATCAAGCGATTTGAATTTAAAATTAAGCAACAATTTATACGTTTCATTATCATATGGGATATCCTTACGGATATCCCTGTAAATACGCTTAAATAGTTTACAAATATCAATCTTTTCAAGTCTACTAATCAAATATTTGATAACATTTAATGGTCTACGAGCCAAGATCGCCTTAGCTAACATCTTTTCAGTAATGTCTCTTCCCATATAATGAAGAATACATCTATCAGGATCTTCATATCCAACTGAATCAATTTCAATATCACATGAATCAATGAGCTCAGGGAATTTCATCATGGCTCTGATAGCAGGAGGTTTTGCTTCATTCATTGCTTTGAACATTCCTTCATAACCCAAATTAAAGTGTACCAAAAATGTCATACAATAAACAGTATCAATTTGAACTACATCAAAAACATTATGAAATGCTTCACATTCATACTTTACATCAATAAGTTTAATCAACTTTAAACAAAATGTCTCTCTTTTAAAATCATTCTCTGAGAAGAATTTTTCACATAGACTTTCATTAATAGTTGTCATCAGTGACAACTTACTTAGTTGCATTCCGTTAGTTCCTCTTACATCACCATCATTACGACAATATTCTACAATTTCTTTAATTACTGCGATATCAGTTGCATTTTCAATCTTGTCTAGAAGGGCATCAATTTTTGTGTACATTTCTATTTAAATATATTATACTAGATATACATCTCTACACCAATTCATAGATGTAAAGTAGATTTATACTTCCAATAACATATATAACACCATCATTACTATAACTAATCGTCTAAAATATTTATTAAAGACTCATATACATCTATATCAATAGAAATATCGAATGTTAATATCATCTACATCGACATATCAACCTTCATATTTTATTGATGTTTCTGGGAATTTAAAAAAATAGAAATCCTAAAAATTTGTGTAATTTTTGATAAAAAATTTTCAAAATTACCTAGTATACAGGGTATAAAAATGTCTCTGAAAAAGCGTTGTAAGGCTACTACCTACGACGATAAAAAATAGAATTTTCATTAAACTTTTTAAGTTTAATGAAACTAAAATAACATAAATAAAACTTTCAACCAAAAGTTAATTTTTACGTTGTGGGTAGTAGCCTTACAACGCTTTTTCAGAGACATTTTTATACCGTATGAGTGTAAGAAAAAGTAAAAATTTTTTATCAAAAATTACATAAATTTTAACTTTGTAAAAAATTTTTAAGTCTGAGGATAACGGTTAAATTCATGAAATATTGATGTCGATGTAGATGACATCAATTTTTATCGATTGTTCATACTATCATACTAACTATCATACTAACTAAGTTTCATTGTTCATAGTATCATTCATTGTTTGTTATGGGATATTGATATCATGAACAATGAAACTTAGTTAGTATGATACTATCATACTTAAGTATGAACAATGAACAATGAACAATGAACAATGAACAATGAACAATGATACAATGATATTATTCATATATAGATACATAGATATCAATGAATAATAATATTATATATTATATGATGAGTCTTGAACTCATCATATATAAATTATTCATCGAATTTTCTCAAATATGAGATATAAGAATCTAAATTATCTTTAGAGATATCGTAATTAATCTCATAATTTGTTAGGAAAATATCTACCATATCTAAGTATGATTTCTTAGCATAATACATGACAGTAGAAGCATGAATAACATTCTTATCTGATCTTAAAACTCTTTCTTTCGTTTTTTCATAATCTTCATTTTGATATTTAATGAAAAGATTATTTTCATATCTATTTTTCTCTTGATACTCATACATATATTCATCTTCATCTGAATCTTCATCTTCTGTTCCAAAAAGATTAAAATCTATTAAAAGTTGTTTCATTTCATCTGACACTTTACGATTTAAACCACTAATTGGTGATAAAATTGGACCTACAATATTCAGTACATTCGTATTATTTAATTGGCAGACATACGAAGTTATGGTATCATCCACTGGTTTTATAGCATCTTTCATGAATATTTTCAGTATATTTTCAATGTATGGCATATCGGGCAATTTATCAAAATCTTTTATGCAAAGCTTGGAATCAAAATTTTGTTTATAAAACATATCATGAAGTATACGTATCAATGCGTCAATTAGTTCATACTTTGGTAACTCATTTGAAAGTTCCACAATAAAATTTATATCAATACAATTCTCAATGCATTTCATGATATCAGTGATGCTAGCTTTGTATCCATCCATATCAATAAGTTTAGCTAGAGTTTCGTAAGCCATAGGAGATATACCTTTTGTATTTGATAAACAATAGATCAAACCTGTGAAATAATATTCGCAATCTACAAAGTTAATTTTATCGAAATATTTCTCTATCAATCTAAGAGCATAAGGAGATTTTTGTGCAACTCGTGTTACAAACGTTGTATCATTGAAATTTATACGTATAGATACTTTTCTGAGGTATAATTCAAGACATCGAAGATCTCCGTATAAAAGCATATCCTCAAAAAACTTTTCATCTACTGTTTCAATTTGTGTATATCTAAGGATATATTCGAATATATTATATTCAGTACGTAGATTCAATTTACCAAGAACCGCTCTACACATCTTTCTATACTCATCCTTCGATACAGAAGCTACTAATTCATCAGTTACCACACATGTTCCATATCTCTCAAAGTATTGTAACGTTTCATTAACATCATAAATTGTTGGACATTTACTATGACAACATGGCTTATTCAAAACTTTAACGTGAAGATCACAATCACAATAACAGCTATTTAAGATTGTGTCTATATCATTGTATCGTAGTTGTTTCTGTATAAATTTCTCTTCAAATTCATTATCAAAATCTGTAGAATAAAAATTTTCTTCAGTAAATACATCATCATATGCAACGTATCCAAGATTGAATAGTGGAAAGTAGCCCTTCTTAGCATAATCATTGAATATTTCAGGGATATCTTCATATCTACACAGATGAAGTAATGTTTGAAGTACTCCCAATAAATTGTGATTACAGCATCCTTCATTATATATGAATTCTAGATCAGTAGCTTTAATATTACAATAACAATTTCCAGCACCAAGCATCATAGCTAAAGATCTCCTAGTGCATCGTGCATGAGTAGATGTTATATAACCAAGTTTCAAGGTATCATATGTTAAAAATTTCAATACATCCATGCTGAATGCGGAACGGATGTTATTATGCAAGTTTCGTTCATAATCTAATGGAAATACCAATTTATATAACATATGAGAGAATAGATCTCTTTCATTGTACATCTTAATTGGAGGATACTTCAATGTATCTATAATCACACTTTTAACTTCATCTAGACTATAGAATAATCTTGCTTTATCTTCGAAAGGAAGATACTCAACAATGATGTAAAATGAATCTATAATTGGGATCATTTATTGTCTTCACCTTCAATAACATGTACATATCATAAAAGTCTATATGTTATATAGACTTTTCTATAATTTTCGATGTCTAGTCGTAAAAATGTTTGTATGTAAAGTGTCCTAAGGACACTTTACAATTAATATTATACATATAAAAATGTTTGTATGTAAAGTGTCCTTAGGACACTTTACAATTAATATTATACATATAAAAATGTTTGTATGTAAAGTGTCCTTAGGACACTTTACAATTAATATTATACATATAAAAATGTTTGTATGTAAAGTGTCCTTAGGACACTTTACAATTAATATTATACATATAAAAATGTTTGTATGTAAAGTGTCCTTAGGACACTTTACAATTAATATCAATATTTTCCTAAAACTTTCTTGCATATTCTGTACCAATAAAATGCTTTAAGAAAGACGAATGATAATTAGGTTTAGTTTGGATCATTACAACGATATCCTTATATAACTCACATTCATATTCCACATCAACTAATGATAATAATTTCAAATACAATTCATAATTATCATATCCGATAGCCTTTATGATCTGCTCGCATACAATTTCATTTAGTGTATTTGCTACTTCATCAAGTATTCTAAAATTTTCTTCTGTATCTTCAATGATAGTATCATCAGTATTTTCCATTCTTAAATTCATTTAAATGTTTATCCATCAATATATCTCTACATTATTAATTGATATAAATTCGATATGTGATACAATTTATCGCATATCATCTTTAAGCACTCATTTGATATAACGTATCATTAGTAATTATACATCAGTTCTCATTGATTCTGATGTCATCTACATCGACATATAAATCTTAATATTTTAGCTGTATATCCTAGGACCTAAAAATTTTAGAAAAGTTAAAAATTATGTAATTTTTGATAAAAAATTTTCACAAATTCCCTCGTATATACAGTATAAAAATCTTAATGAAAAAGTGTTCGTAGGCTACTACTACCTACCACGTAAAAATAACTTTTGGATGAAAGTTTTATTTATGTCATTTTTGTTTCATTGAGATTTTTATACCCTGTGTACGATTCAATTGTAATAAAATTACAAGACTTTTATTTTTAAGTACGGGTGGGGGTATTTGAATTTATAATGTCGATGTAGTGGACGTTGAATGTAAATATACGCTAGCGTATATTTACATAGTATAATATTTAATATGATCGAGTTTGTAACTGAACGATACTAGCAAAATTACTAGTATCTAATGATTTCATTCTTTCGCTTACATAGTTAGGTTTAATCTTAAAATTATCCTCTTGTTCTTGGATATCAGCCCAACTTAAATTTAAGTTGGTAATACCAGAGCCTAAATCTTGTATATCAAAGTTGGGACTTAAATTTAAGTTGCCTAACTTTGTAGTAGGTCTTGTAAAATCTGAAGATTGAATCCAATCTTTTTGATATTTATCGTTATGTTTGAGAATATCAATTTGATTAATGATATCGTCCATAAACGGTAATCTAAATTGAGCTATCTCATTATTAGCTCCAACGAAGAAATCATTGAAACTTTCAGATCTGGTCTCTAAGAATGAAGATACATCTCCAATGATAAAGTCTGATGGTTTAAATGTTCCTGTGCTATCACTTTCATTTGTATCCTCATTGACAGAATCTTTGATAACACTTTGAAGTATATCGATGACGGATGAAGAATCTTTTTGAAGTGTTCTAAAGATGATACATCGTTTAGAGTTATCCATTCTAAAGCCTATACTCTTGAACATAGTTACATTATTGAATAATAGAGACAAAGTGTAGATTATATCAGCATCAAGATGAGTATGAGTATCATTACAAATAAGGATTAATGAACCATCTCTATGTAGAAGTTGCAATGCCAAGATTACTTCCTGTAATGAAATATTAGATATATTTCCATTAAAGATACTCTCATGTCTTGTGTTTGAGTATGTATCTTTAGTAGTACAATTTAATGTTACAATGTTAACTCCATCAACGAACGATCGTTTGACATGCTTGTATACTTCTGGAATTGGATCAATATCTAAAATCTTATAAGTTACTTCTGAAACAATACTGGGAACAGCTCTATTACTTGTTAAAACAAGACCTATCCTATTTAAATCTAATGTTCCATCTTTGATATCATCAATATCATGACAAACAACAAAACCTGTACTTTCAGGTAAACGTGTTTGAAGATATTCAGCATAACCTCCATCCTCATCGTTAAAACATACAAAGCTTAATTCCCCACTTATTACTTGAGTTAAGTTACCAGCATAGTTCTTGTTTATTTCTTTAAATCCTCCATCTATTGTATATATACCCTTTGTTGCATAATCTCCGTTATAAGCATTGATTGATCCTTCGGTAATAGAAGTACTGGAAGCTCCATTGGAGCTTCCAGCATTGGGAAACGAACTACCTATGAAAGATGTGGTAGCGTCTATGCTTGCAAGTTCAAGTCCTGTATAAGATTTAAACCAAGGAACAGTTGCAGTTAAAAATGGATTTGTGTCAAGTCTAGCTCGATTATAGTATGGATCAGAATAAATCCATTTACGTTGGTTTACTTCATTAAGTATAGATGGATTGATCTCTGTACTTGGTGCAATAGTAAGTTTGTCACTCAAGTTTTCTACTTTTACATTTAAATCTGAAACTTGAGTATCTGCGACGTAACCTACAAGGGGAAAGTCTTGTAAATATCTTTTAGGTGTTGTAAACGAATTACGTCTTACGAAAAGATTATATAATGGATCCATATTTGTTATATGAATTATAATTCATATAGTTATATAAACTCATACTTAGATACATATATAATATCATAAGTTATATGTATAAGTCATACATATAACTTATGATATTATATATGTATAAGTTATATGTATGACTTATACATATAACTTATAATATTATAAGTTATACATATATAATATTATAAGTCATACATATATAATATTATAAGTTATACATATATAATATTATAAGTCATACATATATAATATT
>RCUH01002532.1_pt1 | contig 10449 bp, 18 predicted proteins | sample 2166191 | NCBI WGS metagenome assembly RCUH01 (sample SAMN09932848, study PRJNA488358) | compost metagenome | feature: garden; material: soil; isolation source: compost soil in an enriched community after 214 h of incubation | place: Germany: Experimental Botanical Garden Goettingen | collected...
CACGCAAGGAGCCAACCATGAGTCGTGTTGTCCTGGGCGATTGCCTGTCCGTTCTTCCCACCTTGCCCGATCGCTGCGTCGATTTGGTTCTGACCGATCCGCCATACCTCGTCAACTACGTGGACCGCTCCGGCCGGAGCATCGCCAACGATCGTACCGACGAATGGCTGGCGCCGGCGTTCGCACAGATGTTCCGCGTCCTTCGCGATGACGCCTTCTGCATTTCGTTCTACGGCTGGAATCGGGTAGACCGATTCTTTGCCGCCTGGCGCGCGGCCGGCTTTCGCGTCGTCGGCCACCTGGTCTTTGCGAAGCAATACCAATCCAAAGCGCGATTTCTGGCGTATCAGCACGAGTCGGCCTACTTGCTGGCCAAGGGCCAGCCGGCGCTGCCGGCCGAGCCCTTGCCGGACGTCATGCCATGGAAGTACAGCGGCAACCGCCACCATCCGACGCAAAAGCCCGTCGAATGCCTGGCGCCGCTGATCGAATCTTTCAGCCGGCCGCGGGACATTGTGCTGGATCCCTTCGCCGGCTCGGGTTCGACGTGCGTGGCCGCCCGCCAGGTCGGCCGGCGCTTCTACGGCATCGAAATGGACCCGAAATATCACGCAGCCGCAACGCAGCGCTTGCAGCTCGCCCGCCAAGAAAGGATCGCAGCATGAGCCGGGACGAAAATGCAATGACGGGTGGCCTGGTCGCATTCTTGCAGGGCTACGGAAACCACGACTTGGACGGCCTGGCGGCGATCGCCCGATACAGCGCCTGGCCGGCGCTGGCCGCCCGCGAGAACGAGCGGCGCATGGCGCGAATTATCGAATCCTTGCCGCTCGATGAGGTGCAGGCCATTGCCCGGTCGGAAATCGACCTCAACCAGCTCGCCCGCCAGGTGCTGGCGGATTTGGACACGGAGTGAGTCCATGGCCATGGTAGAACTCGCCATGGCGGCTCCCGCCGCCATCGCGGACATCGCGCGCCGCGTTTTGAACCTGGAGACGCTGGATTGCCGAGGCCGCGCCCAGCTCGTCTATCACGAACTGTTCGTAGGCCAGTTGCGCGAGGCGCTGGAGGCCGCGTACCTGGCCGGCATGGTGGACCACTATCGCCGGGAATAGGAAGATCGGCGCCGGCCTGCCGGCCGGCGCAGCTTTCCTGTCGGCGGCGAGACCGCGCGCATGTCTACCGCTCGTCGGGCCGAGTAGGGCGTTTACACCAGTCTGCAATGACCTGCTTCTGGATCGCACGCCTGGCTGTGGCTTCGTTCACAAAGGTCTTATACGGGCCGCCGATGTGCGACCAGGGTCCGGTGGCCGAATACCGCACCTCGGCCGTGACCCCATTTCCGTCAGGAGCTGGTAGCGTGCGGTACGCCGCTCGGACGCCGTTGATGACGATGGTGCCGTCCAAACCGATTCACCTCACTGAAGATATCGGATGCAGGAGAGTCGAGAATGCCACTCCGGTTGCGCTGCGCTACTAGGAAAAACACGAATCCGCCGTGCCGCAGCTCGTGTTAGATTGCGGGCCTTCCCGACCCACGTACCGTTCCGAGATGGATGAGCCGAAAAAAAGACGCCGTTCCAAAAAGCAGGCGCCAGAGTTGCATTGCTCGTTCTGCGATAAGTCCCAGTACGAGGTGCGAAAGCTGATCGCCCGAGATGGCGATAACCGGATCACGATCTGCGATGAGTGCATGGAAATGTGCAACCAGATCATCAACGATCAGTCGTTGGTAGAGACCGAACATCGTCCGAAAGCGCTGTTCGACTACATCGTTCGACAGCACGAAATCATCGGCCAAGCGACGGATAGGGCAAATAAGGCCATGGGCCTGCTGAACATTTCAATGCCGCCTTCGACGGATTCTCAGCATTAAGTCGGTTGATTTCAGCTCGGTCTGAACGCCTGCGCGGGCCGTTTTCGGACGGAGTGTCCACCCCTGGGCGTGCCCCTACGCCTTCGGCTGCGGGTCGGGCTCTCGCGCTTCGCGTTGAGCCTGGCCAACCCCGCCAGTCTCACCCCCGGTGGGGCTTCCAGCCGTCCCTCCCTTCGGTCGGCTCACGCCTTCGCGCCTGCCGGCGCTGCGCGCTGCCGCTTGCGGGCCGCCTTGCGGCCAGCTTGACCCGCGCTGCGCGCGGGTAGGGGCGCTCGGCGCGCGCCTGGCTTTGGTGTCGCCGCCCTGTCTCTCGCAATGCATCCATTCCCGCGAGCCCCGTCCTAAAACGCCGACCGTACCACTGCGCTCCTCCCTCCAAGGGTCCGGTGCTCACCCGTTCGGTGCTCGCCTTCGGCTGCGCTCCGCGTGCGGCCTCTGCTCCTGCCCTTTCCAGTCGTCACTACGTGGCCACGGACGGCACGGACAGGCCTCACAGGAACGGATGCGAATACCGCGGAGGGAAACACCATGAACAACCAAATCCAACAAACCTACGATCGGACGACTTCTTCAGGATCGGGTGACGCACTACCTCTTTCTTTGGGGCAAACGACCATGACTGACCACGCGGCGCTCAATGCCAACCTTCTGGCCGCAGCTAAAGAGACATTGCGCTGTGCGCAGGCGCGTCAAGATCGGCGCGGCGTGGATGTGCTCGATAAGTGGATTCTGTCGCAAGAGCATCAAGGCCCCGAGACTTGCAAGGTTCTGTGGTCGCGGGCAATGGACATGGCCTTCAACCTGGGCGAAGAAGAGTGCGAGGCTGGCCACGAGCAGGCCGATGTGCCCGCACTGCTGCAGGACGTGCCCGTGCTGATCGAGGCATGGCGAGGTGGTTGGAAATTCCACAAGAAGTCCACCGGCGAGCTGGTGCTGGCCTCCACCGCGCAGTAACCACCGCGATAAACCAACCGCCCAACGAAAGGAGACGCTTCATGAACGCACCCCAAGAACAGGACACGACCGATATGGCTATCGTCCTTTACACCGTCCTGGGTGGCGCTGAATGCGCCTTGACTAAAGCCGCCTTGGCGCAGCGCGGCCTTCAATACGCCGAGCGCAGCGCGATGGATTACGCGCCCGCGCTGGCTCGTAAAGGCTATGACTTCGCACCCGTCGTCACCGTCGCCGTTGAAAACGAGTTGATCGCCTGGACAGGCCATCGCCCCGACCTCATCGAACTGTTGGCCGACCTGCTGGATACCGGCTTGGTCGATGCGGACGGATTGCGCGAAAGAGACGCGGCAGAGGAAGCCGTGTTGACCCGGTTTCAGGTGGTGCTCCAACTGCGCGACCACCAAGCAAACGCCCAAGATTTCTTTGCCGAACATGGCGATCAGCCGCTGTATCGCGGGCGCGACTTGCTGAACTGGCTTGGCTATTAAACGAAAAAGCCCCTGATCGGCTGCAACCGATAGGGGCTTGCACCTCGACCCACCCGTCAAAAGGAGAACCGTGATGAACCACGACTTTATCAGATTGGCAAACGACATGCGCCGCGCCCACTTGCTGGGCCTGGGCTTTCGCATCCCCGCGATGACGATGCGCCAGCTTACCGCCCTCATCGCCGCGCTCGATGCGCCCGAAATTCCCGCGCAACTGCACTGATCTCGATATCGACCTGGAGCATTTTTGATGAAACTTGATTCCCACGAACTCGCCTCCGTCCACGCCGCAGCCACGCGCATGGAAATCCCGCATTCGCAATTGCGCCTCAGTGAGGCGTATCAGGCCCGTGGCCTGGAAGACCGCAAGCAGGACCCCGAGATTCTCGAACTGAAAGCCACCATCCAGGCGATGGGCGGGTTGCTGCAAAACCTCGTTGTGGTTGCAGCGCCGGACGGTTCCTATGAAGTGTGCGCGGGCGGGCGGCGCTGGACGGCCCTGGGCCTGCTGATCGCGGACGGTGTTTTCCCCGCAGACTACCCGGTCCCTTGCCTCATCATTCCAGGCGAGTTTGCCTACCACGCGAGCTTGATCGAGAACATCGGGCGCAAGGCGATGCACCCGGCAGACGTGTATGCGGGATATGCGCGGCTGCGTGCCGAAAACTGGACGGTTGCGGCCATCGCCGCCGCGCATGGCGCGTCCGAACCGGCGGTCAAGAAGCTGCTGGCGCTGGGCAGCGTGTCGCCCACGCTCATGCAGTTGTTCCGCGACGGCAAAATCAAGATGGACGAAATGCAGGCGCTGGCCTCCGTCTCTGACCATGCCCGCCAGGAGGCGGCATGGAAGGCTTCGGCGAGCCAACCCTGGAACCGGGACTACCACATCCGCCAGTTGCTGGCCGAAACCGAAATGCGCGGCGATTCGCCCGTGGCGCGGTACGTGACCGTCGCCGCATACGAGAAGGCGGGCGGTGAAGTTCGCCGCGACCTCTTCGAAAATGACGCCTATCTGGCCGACCCGGAGAAGGTGCGCAGCATGGCCGATGCCAAGATGCAACGGTCCAAGCTGTTCAAGGCGGTGCAGGCCGAAGGCTGGTTGTGGGTGGAGTGCCGCGTGTCGTTCGAGTACGCCGACAAAAAGTCCTTCGGCGAGATTCAGCGCGTCCTTCGGGAGCCCAGCAAGGCCCAGGCCAAGCAGATCGACGGACTGCAAAAGAAGATCGAAACGGCGCGGACAAAGCTGGCTGCATTGCAAGAGGCCGAAGGCCAGGAGGCGGCCGACCTGGACAAAATTCGGGGCTTGATTCGCGGCTATGAAGGGCAGATTCGTGAAATTCGGGCCGAGCTTTACGACTACCCGGCCGACTTGAAGGCCCTGTGCGGCGCGATTGTGCACCTGGACTATCAAGGCGACTTGACCGTCACTCGCGGGTTGATCCGCCAGGACGAGCGCGACGCCGTGTCGCAAGCCACGCGCAGCAACGACGCAGAGGGCCAGACGGTGACGGGCGTGGACTTGCCCCCGGTAAAGACGCGCCCGGTGCATTCCGAAGCCCTGACAAATCGCCTGCAAGCCCAACGAGTGATTGCCTTGCAATACGAAGTCATGATGCGCCCGCAATTGGCTCTGTGCTTGCTGGTGGAGCAGATGCTGGGCGATATGGACTGGAACCGGCGCAGCGCCAGCGGCGATACGTTCGATTTCTCGGCACGGTCGGCCCAACATGAATTGGCGAACACGGACCCCGATATCAAGGACTGCGCGGCCTGGACCGCCGTGCAGGAAATGATTGGGTCGGTCACGAAGGACGTGCCGGAAGATGAAAGCGCCGTCCTGCCCTGGCTCCTGAACGAGTCCCAGGCCGATGTTCTCGACATGCTGGCCGTGCTGACGAGTCTGACGATCTACCGCCGCCGCAGCAATGCGCACGGCACGGAAACCAAGCACCTCGACCGTTTGTCGGGCCTCGTTGATCTCGACATGAGCAAGTGGTGGAAGCCGACCCCGCAGGCTTACCTTGCCCAAGTGTCCAAGGACCGCATCGCGGCAGTGGTCACAGAGGCGGTCGATGCCGAGCAGGCGAAGCCGTTGCTGGGAATGAAGAAGGCCCAGGCCGCAGCCGCAGCCGAGCAATTGCTCGAAGGGAAGGGCTGGGTGCCTGAACTGATGCGCGTCCAACCCCCTCAGGTCGCAATGGCCGTGGAACACCCGATGGGAGAAATGGAGGAATAAGGACATGCCCGGGGGGCTCCCCCCGGGGTTGCGCCGGGCGGGTACAACGCAAGCAGCGAAAATGACTATTCAAGCTAGTCATTTGCTGTTAAAATGACCATATGCAATGACCATTTTAGGGGGCACCATGCACAGCCAGCAAGTTTCCAAGACCGAGTTCAAAGCGCGTGCGCTTGAGCTTTTTCGGCAAGTCGAAGCGACCGGGGAGTCCATTGTCGTGACCGACCACGGTAAGCCCGCACTTGAAATCCGCCCCTATCGGGCAGTGGCCAAGCGCAATCCGTTGGATGTGCTGCGCGGCTCCGTCCTGCGGTTTGACGATCCCTTGTCGCCGGTCGGCGAAGATGCGTGGGAGGCAGCGCAATGATCGTGCTGGATACCCATGCACTGGTATGGTGGGCGGCAGGGGATGCGCAGTTGAGCCGTCCCGCACGTGAGGCCATTGAGGCCGAAGGGCAGGACGGTGAAATCCTGGTTTCGGCCATCAGCGCCTGGGAAGTCGCAATGTTGGCCAAGGCCGGTCGTTTGGCTTTGACCATGGATGCGGAGGCGTGGCTGGATACGGTTGCCCAAGTGTCTGCCATTCGGTTCGTTCCAGTGGATGTGCGCATTTCTGTTCAGTCCGTGGACCTGCCCGGGGAATTCCACAAGGACCCGGCTGATCGCATCATCGTGGCCACGGCGCGGCATCATTCGGTGCCTCTGGTATCTGCTGACTTGAAGATTCGCGATTACCCGCACGTTCAGACCATCTGGTGAGGTAACCCATCTCCCAAAGCAAAGGGCCGCCCTAGGGCGGCCCTTTGCTTTGGATGCACGGCGTCTTGGGTCGAGGCGTCCAGTCCCACCGGCTGCGCCGGCGGGGCCGTCCTTCGGACTTCGTGAGCGTCCCCCGGACGCTCACAGGTGCCCTTAAGGCCCCCGCCGCCAGGGCGGCGGCGGGTCCCTTAAAGCCACCACACACTACGCACCCTCCGGGTGCGGTCATCTCTTTGATTTTTTTGGGTTTTCCTTGCGCAGAGTTGTTTTCTTTTGTCCGACAACAAACCGCGCTAAAGCGCCAGAGGCCACGCGGGCAGCGGGTTTGCCCGGAATGCAGCCGTATACATTCCGCCGATTCCTGACATTCGCGTCGTCGGGCGCTGGGTGATGAGACAACTATGAGACATGTGTGAGACACGTATGAGACAACTATGGGACATGTGTGAGACATCAATGAGACACACATGAGACCACAGTGGGACAACAGTGAGACAAAGTACGCCCCAGGCGACAATCTCAGCATGAAATCGACTTGTGCCGCGCCATTTCTTGCGCATGACCGTGCTTCAGTGTCAGGGCCGCTGCCGGTCGGCCGATTGTCCGAACCTAGTCGCACCAGGAAACGTGACATTTCGGGCAGGCGGTCATGCCTGTGGCGTCGGATCTGTCCTACGGGCAGTTTTCGACTAGGAACCGCGAGCTGCCCTTGTCGACTGGCCGATGACGACCCATTGCGGTCCTCTGGCCCCTTTACTCAGACCGCGCAGTCCAAGCGGTCGGCAGTGGCTCCCCTGTTATTGTTCGCATTCTGCCAAGGGGAGACGGTTCATGAAGATGGAAGTTCTAACCAAGTCTGGTCGTGCCAAGCTGGCGGTTGAAGTCACGGGAGAGGGAGATCCCATTGTCTTTTTGCACGCGCGGGTCGCGGATCGGCGAATGTGGATCCACCAGATGCAGGAGTTTGGCAATCGGCACCAGGCGGTTTCTTACGATCGACGAGGATTCGGTGGAACGGTCGCAGATGCGGAGGATCACTCCGCCGTCGAGGATTTGATGTCTGTTCTGTATACGGTGACGAACGGGTCCCCAGCGGTTCTGGTCGGCAGCTCTCAAGGCGGAGGAATCGCCCTTGACGCAGCGCTTCAATATCCATCATACGTTCGTGCCCTAGTGCTTCTTTCATCGAGTGTCACAGGCGCACCTAAAATAGAACACCCGCCCCGGGTCGAGAATCTGTTGGAGCAACTGAAGCGAGCTGAAGCGGAATATGAGCACGACGAGGCACTCAAGATCCGAACTCAGCTTTGGCTTGACGGTCCGTTTCAATACGAAGGCCGGGTGGTTGGTGAGGCGCGCATGGTGTTTGAGGAGATGAATGCTACCGCTCTTAGTTTGCCGCCGATTGGAAGCAACACTGATTCATCGGTCGCCTACGGTCAATTAAATAAATTACTCGCGCCGACGTTGGTAATGTGTGGGGATCTTGACCTCCCAGGCATTCGGGAGCGAAGCCAGTACATTGCGATGAATGTGCCTGGGGCCAGGTCATGCGTAGTTGCGGGAGCTGCCCATTTGCCGAGCCTTGAGCGCCCGCTGGAAGTGACGCGTATGATCGTGGAATTCTTAGACCGAGATATTGGAAAAAATCCCAACCCTGGTTTTTAGCAGAGCGCTTCTGGCGGAAAGTCGATCTCTCGATGATTGCTCTTGCTCACCCGAACAGGTCGCCGAGTCCTCGGTTCTAATCAGTAGACAGCTTCGAATAAAGTACGAAGTCCCCTGGCGTTCCTCTGACCATTCGGTACGAGCGCAGTAGTCCTTCGCGTCGAAATTGGCATCGCTCTAGCACGCGCTGAGACCGCTGGTTGGTGTGTAGGACCATCCCTTGCACACGGACGAAACCGTAGGAGAAGAAGGCCCAATCGGTCACTGCGTGGCATACCGCGCTCGCGATACCCATTCCCCAATGTGATGGTGCGAGGTCGTAAGCAATCTCAGCAGTTTTATTTAAAGTTGACACGGTATGGAAGCCGATTGTCCCGACTAGCCGATCTTGCACCTTGTCGACGATTGCAAGCCGGCGCTCCGAATCATCGGACTGAGAATCGAGTAAGTCAAAGAGACGAGTCAGGTCTTCGACCGAGCGCAGATTCCAACTGGTGTGCTGGAAGACCTCAGGCAAGGCCAGATAGGAGTACCACTCGTCGACGTCTGAACGTTCCAGCTGTCGTAGCACCACGGCCGGATGCTCAGAACTTGGTGCCGTTAGAATCCGCATTACCTTCCCCCGCTTTCAGTCAGCCAGCTCTAAATCGCAGTAGGAGATTGAAGTGAACATTAATAAACGGCAATTCTTGCCACAACTCAACAAGCGCCGTTTCTGCATTGCGAGTCCGCTCGGCAAGCACGATAGCTTCGGATAACGGCCTGCATTCAAAGTGGACGAACGTATAGCATCACGTCTCGGCCGTAGTGATGTGTCTCACACTCGAAGTTGAATCCCGATCGTTCTAGGAGCCGCTGCGACCTAGAATTAGCAGGCCAAACGACAGCGACCAGGTCTTTTAGAAGCAAATGGCTTTTCGCGTAGTCGCAGGCCTGCCGGAGCGCGTCGGTCGCCAAGCCCTTGCCCCAGTGCGCTCGTGCCAATCGGTACGCGACCTGTATGCGTGTGGTGCCCGCCAGAGGCGTGAGACTTATCCATCCGGCCGTGCTACCAGCGGAGGTCACTGCCCAGTGGCCCAGTTCGCCGTGGTCTGCCGCGATATATGCAAGCAGCGCTTCTCGTCGTTCCGGCGTCGGGTGGATCAGACCTGTGCTGTGCCGCATCACCTCGGCGTCTGCCTCTAGCGCCAGAATAACGTCAGCATCGGTTGCCTGGAGTCGTCGCAATCTCATCTGGGGGACCTGCTTGAGAATGAAGGAGTACAGGATAGCGCATGTATGTCGGGAGAATTGACCTCAGTGCTTGCACCATATCGAGGTCGTGCGTTTCAGCCTTACTCCGACAAATGCTTCTGTAGCACGTGGGCGCACGACCGCTTCTGGCCGAGAGTCGTCCTTGCTGACCGGCCGATGACGACCCAAAGCGGTCTCTTGCGTCTCTTGATAGCGAAGATTCCGACGGCGGGTAGCGAAGAAATCGCTGAATCACAGCCATTGCAGCGCAGCACCATGAGGATCCGTCCAGGCCAACGCATGGCCATCGGCACATAACAGGAACATGCCGGACGGTTGCGGCGTGGCCGCGGGCACGAATTGTGGAAAAACCAATGGACTTTCGTTGCTAATCCAGACGCAACGCGAGGTCAACATGTTGCGTGCGTCAAACGAATTCGCGACATGCAACGCCCATTTTTTCGTACAAGGCGAGCGACCCGCCGCCTCGATTCTTGCAAATCTCAAATAGCAGTCAGCAATTCGATCCATGCCCTCTCCCATACGCAGATGATTCTCGGCAGAGTAGCATCGCTCGCGGGAGTCAGTCGCGCCACTAAGCCGCTGCCAGCTATTGCGTACTGACGTTGCATTAATACCGCTACGGGCCGGTTGCAGACCTTGGTAGCCGTCCGCTTCCGGCAAGCATTCGTAGTCCCGCATCAAACGCCTGAAGCGATTGCCCAACCTAAACTGCGCTCGACCACCCAACGGCGCGGCAGCAGCAAAAGACCTTTCACTGCCACTCCCGCGCGTAGATGCGCTTCCACTCCTTCTCCATGTCGACTACAGTCCAGCCCTTGGCGCGCGCCTCGTCCAAGGCCTTGTCCAGTCGGCCGACGTGGGAATTCCTGTCGTATGCCCACTCGCGGTTGGCGTCGGTGTGGTGGACGATGCCGGCAAAACGCTTGCCCGGGCCGGTGGTGGTCCACTGGAGCATCTGCAGGTCGCCGTCCGAATTGCCGAACGCGAAGATCGGGCGTTGTCCGATGTAGCGCTGGATGGCTACCGGTTTGCCCGGGCCGTCGTCGTTGAACGACAGCTTGGGCAGGCGCATGAGTTCGAAGCCGTTGCCGTCGGCCTGGAACTGCGTCTCGACGCCGCTTCCTATCACCTGCGACCGCGGGATGCCATAGGCCTTCTGCGTCCAGGGGCGCATGAATTCGGTCTCGCCGCCCGACACGATGTAAGTC
>RCUH01002534.1_pt1 | contig 10436 bp, 10 predicted proteins | sample 2166191 | NCBI WGS metagenome assembly RCUH01 (sample SAMN09932848, study PRJNA488358) | compost metagenome | feature: garden; material: soil; isolation source: compost soil in an enriched community after 214 h of incubation | place: Germany: Experimental Botanical Garden Goettingen | collected...
AAGTGCATTTCGCCTGCCGGATCACCGAGGTCTATCGCGGTGAAGAACACTGGCACCTGCAGGACGCCGAAGGGTTCACCCACGGACCGTTCAGCCACGTGGTCATCGCCACGCCGGCCCCACAGGCCACGGCTCTGCTGGCGTCAGCGCCGAAACTCGCCGGCGCCGCGGCCGGCGTGAAAATGGACCCCACCTGGGCCGTCGCGCTGGCCTTCGAAACGCCGCTGGAAACGCCCATGGAAGGCTGCTTCGTACAGGACAGCCCCCTCGACTGGCTGGCCCGCAACCGCAGCAAACCTGGACGCGACAACACCCTCGACACTTGGGTCCTGCATGCCACCAGCGCCTGGAGTCGCCAGCACATCGACCTGTCCAAGGAAGCGGTGATCGAGCAGTTGCACGGCGCCTTCGCCGAACTGCTGCACGATTCCATGCCCGCACCAAGCTTCAGCCTCGCCCACCGCTGGCTCTACGCCCGCCCCGCCAGCAGTCACGAATGGGGCACCCTGGCCGATGCCGACCTGGGGCTGTACGCCTGTGGCGACTGGTGCCTGTCCGGACGTGTCGAAGGGGCCTGGCTCAGCGGTCAGGAAGCCGCTCGCCGCTTGCATGAGCACCTGCAGTAAAGAGCATCAACCCGAGCAAATCGCTGCTGTCACCATGGACAGCAGCCCGCCACAAAACCTATACATAACATTTGACTTGTACAACTTCGAATCTATGATGAAGTTATCCTGTACAAACTCGACCGTCTGCACAGGTTCAGATTCGAGGTGCTCCGATGTTCCACTCCCCCACCAAACCGAAAATCGCCATCAGCGCCTGTCTGCTGCACCCGGACTTGCCGGTGGAGGAAGATGGCGGGCTCAATGATCCGGTGCTGCGGGAAAACTTCCTCACCCGCGTGTCCGCCTACAACGCCTGGCAGCAACTGTGCCAGGAAGGCCTGACCCGGCGCGGGCTCACCGACTTTCACTCGCGCTACAAATACCTGCTGATGGCCCACAACCCGGTGCAATACAAAACCCTGGGCCACCTGCTGGGCAACATGGGCCATACCGATCCGCAGGAACTGGGGCCCCGCTATTTCAGCGAACTGATGGCGGCGCTGAAAAAGTGCGCCACCCGTCGCACTCACACCAACGTCCTGCAACACCTCAGTGGCTACCTGAAACAGGCCATCAGCGGCGAAGACAAGCGGGAAGTGCAGCACGTGATCAGCCAGTACCGTCTGGGCATCGTGCCGCTGGTGGTGCCGCTGACACTGCTCAAACATCACTTTCGCCAACACCCCGATCCGTACATCGCACAGCAGGTTTACCTGCAACCGCACCCGGAAAACCTCAGCCTGCGAAACGCCATTTGATGAAAAAAGCACTCGACACCAGCGCCCGCGAAGACCTCGGCGATGACTTTAAAAAGGCGCTGGACGAAGGCTGGCTGCCGATCCGTGAAGTGGCGCGGCAAACCGGGGTCAATGCCGTGACCTTGCGCGCCTGGGAGCGGCGCTACGGCCTGATCGTGCCGCAACGCACACCCAAGGGCCATCGGTTGTTCTCGGCCGACCATGTACAACGCATCCAGACCATCCTCACCTGGCTCAACCGTGGCGTTGCCGTCAGCCAGGTCAAGCCATTGCTCGACACGCCGCAAGCCTTCAGCGAGTTCGTCGACAACGATTGGCACGCCTTGCTGCAAACGTTGCTGCAGGCAGTCAGCCGATTGCAGGAACGCGCCCTGGATGACAGCGTCAATCAGGCGATGGCGCTGTATCCGCCGCGAACCCTGTGCGAGCAATTGCTGATGCCCTTGCTGGCCGCTCTGGAGCAACGCTGGCAAGGCCAGTTCGGGGCGCAGATGGAGCGGGGCTTTTTTTGTGCCTGGCTACGCAGCAAATTCGGTGCGCGCATCTACCATAACAATCGTCAGTTGCGCACCGCGCCGCTGTTGCTGGTCAACCACTCGGACCTGCCCGTGGAACCGCACCTGTGGCTCACGGCCTGGCTGATCAGCAGCGCGGACTGCCCGGTGGAGGTCTTCGACTGGCCGCTGCCTGTCGGCGAACTGGCAATGGCGGTCGAACTGCTGCAACCCCGAGGGGTTCTGCTGTACTCCAGCAAAGCCCTGAACCTGGTACAACTGCCGAAACTATTGAAAGGAATCAGTTGCCCAAAAATGATTGCCGGACCAACGGTATGCATCCACCACACCGAGTTGTCCGTCAGTACTACCGAGATCGCTGATTTGTACCTGGCCGAAAATCCGTTGTCGGCACATCAGGCACTCGTTCAGCGCGGGCTGATTTAAATGAAACGCGTGGATACCAAAATGCAATTGATCTGGCTGCGCAGCGACTTGCGTCTACATGACAACACCGCCCTCTCGGCCGCCGCGGCTCGCGGCCCCTGCGTGGCGGTGTATCTGCTGAGTCCGGAACAATGGCTGGAACACGACGATGCGCCCTGCAAAGTGGACTTCTGGCTGCGTAACCTGCGCGAACTGAGCCGCGAACTGGGTCAACTGAACATTCCCCTGCTGATCCGCCAGGCTCCCCGCTGGGATGACGCGCCAAGCGTATTGCTGAACCTGTGCCGACAGTGGCAGATCGACGCGTTGCACCTCAACGACGAATACGGCATCCATGAGTCCTGCCGTGATGCAGTGGTCGCCCGGACGCTACAGGCCGAAGGCATCGAAGCTCACCGCTACCTCGATCAATTGCTGTTCAAGCCCGGGAGCGTGCTGACCCGGACCGGCACTTACTTTCAGGTCTTCAGCCAGTTCCGCAAAGTCTGCTACGAGCGACTGCACCACTCGCTGCCCAGCCTGGTCCGCGCGCCGCACAAACAAGCGCCGCTGAACATTGCCAGCGATGCGATCCCCTTGAGTGTCGACGGCTTCGCAACACCCGCTGATAACCTGCGCAACCTGTGGCCGGCGGGCGAAGCCCAAGCCCGGCACCGCCTCGACAGCTTTAGCGATGCACAGATCGAGCACTATCAAAGCGAACGGGATTTCCCGGCGAAGCCCGGCACCAGTCAGCTCTCGGCCTATCTGGCCGCCGGGGTAATTTCTCCGCGTCAATGCCTGCACGCTGCCTTGAACAGCAATCAAGGTGAATTCGAAAGCGGCAAGACCGGCGCCGTCACCTGGATCAACGAACTGCTGTGGCGCGAGTTCTACAAACACATCCTGGTGGGCTACCCACGGGTTTCCCGGCACCGCGCGTTTCGTCCGGAAACCGAAGCGCTGGCCTGGCGCAACGCCCCCGAAGAACTGGCCGCCTGGCAACAGGCGCGTACCGGTTTACCTATCATCGACGCCGCCATGCGCCAACTGCTGGCAACCGGCTGGATGCACAACCGCCTGCGCATGGTGGTGGCGATGTTCCTGACCAAAAACCTGCTGATCGACTGGCGCGAAGGCGAACGCTTTTTCATGCGTCACCTGATCGATGGCGACCTGGCGGCGAACAATGGTGGCTGGCAGTGGAGTTCCTCCACCGGCACCGACTCGGCGCCTTACTTCCGGATTTTCAACCCGCTGAGCCAGTCGGAAAAATTCGACCCCGAAGGCATGTTCATCAAGCAATGGCTGCCGGAACTGGCCGAGCTGAATAAAAAAGACGTGCACAACCCCGCCAATCTCGGCGGTCTTTTCGGTGTTGTGGATTACCCCTCACCGATCGTCGACCTGAGTACTTCCCGTACGCGTGCGTTGACGGCATTCAAAAACCTGCCCTCGCGGCAATACGCCGCCGTTGGGTCATGAATTACCGCCACCGGGATGACTTCGATGCCGGGGCTTTGCATTATGAACATTTACCCGTATTGGGCCGGGCAATTGCCTGGCTGAAAAGGAGATTGGGATGAGTCGTACACTCGCACGACGATACTGGCTGACGGGTGCAAGCAGCGGCATCGGTGCCGCCCTGGCCGAAGAAATCCTGAAAACCGGTGCGCACCTGGCCGTCAGTTCGCGCACCGTGGCGCCACTGAAAGACTTGTCGCTACGTTATCCGGGACAAGTGCTGGTAGTCGCCGGAGACCTGACCAACAGCCAGACCGTACGCGAGATCGGCGAGCAGATTGCCGAGGACTGGGGCTCGCTGGACACCGTGATACTCAATGCCGGCACCAGCGAGTACGTGGACGCCAAGCAGTTCGATGCGTCGATTGTCGAGCATGTGGTGCGCACCAACCTGCTGGCCAGCAGCTATTGCATCGACGCCGCCCTGCCTTTGCTGCGGGCCGGCATCGCACCGCATATGGTCGCCATGGCCAGTACGGTGACTTACCTGCCGTTGCCCAAGGCAGAAGCGTACGGCGCCTCGAAGGCCGGGCTGCGTTACCTGTTCGAATCCCTGCGCATCGATCTGGCCCCGGAAGGTATAGAACTCACAGTGATCAGCCCCGGGTTTGTCGAAACGCCGCTGACCGCGAAAAACGACTCCCCCATGCCCTTGAGCTGGCCGGTGGAGAAAGCCGCGCGGCACATCTTCGAAAAACTCAAGGACCGCCCGCTGGAGATCGCTTTCCCGGCAGCGTTCATGGCCGCCCTCTGGCCACTCGCCAAACGGCCGGACCAAGTGAAACTGGAGATCGGCAAACGCATGGTGCGCAGCCAGCCGCCGATCAAGGATCAACCCTGAAAATCGCCATCATCGGCAGCGGTATCCCGGACGTTCCGATACTTGAGCGTCCGTCAGACCTTTCACACAGCACCCGGTGACTGCCTTACACTGCGCGCCATGAAAACCATCCCCCATACGCAAATCGCGGAACCCGCGGTCACCTGCTCGACCTGCGCGGCCTGCTGCTGCCAGCTCGAGGTCATGCTGATCACCGATACGGGTGTGCCTGAACGGTTCATCGATACCGATGATTGGGGCGGGGAAGTGATGCTGCGCCTGGATGACGGCTGGTGCGCCGCGCTGGATCGCAACACGATGATGTGCACCATCTACGAAAAACGCCCGCTGATCTGCCGGGAATTCGAGATGGGCGCACCGGAGTGCATCGAGGAACGCCAGGGGATTTCGACGGCGTATCGCTGAATTGAAAAACAACGCGCGCCCCTGTGGGAGCGAGCTTGCTCGCGATAGCGATTTCAGACTCAACATTGATGTTGAATTTAAAGCCGCTATCGCGAGCAAGCTCGCTCCCACAGAGGGATTTGCAACCCGCTGAAACCGTGGTGCTTACAACGGCATCGTGTAATGCAATGCGTAGCTTTCTACACCATCGTTCGGAGTGGTGATCCCGGCGTTGGAATAGTGCGTCGCACGAACCCCGACTTCATGTCCGCCGGCAAAGCGCAAACCGAAACCAAAGCGGTCTTCGAACTGGAAGGCGCTGCCCAGATCGTTGTTTTCGACTTCGGTGCTGGCAAAGGCCGCCACGCCAACCCCAAACTCGATGTAGGGTTTGACGCTCTGGCCGGAAAATTCATAAACAAGCACGGGCGAGAACGACAGGCTGTGGTTACTGGATTGCTCGTCACCTTCCCAATAGGTGTAGGCGCCGTCCCAATAACCGGTCAGACGACCCACGTCACTCTGCCACCAGCTCTGGTCCCAATCGAATTGCATCCCCAATCGATAGGTCATGGTCGACTCGCCGGTTTGCCCCACGGCAAACTCCACACCTGCCGCCTGCGCGGTAAAAGTGTGCCCCATCAGTGCGGCCGCAATCGCGGCCAAGCAGAATAGTCGCTTCACTAGAAACTTCCTTTTCCGAACGATTTCGTATGGTTTTTTTGTTGCCAAGCCTTGCAAAACTATAGAAGTCAGCGATTTATCAGAAGTTCACCCGACTCTTCGTATTCCCCCCCGGACAGCCTTCTACCTGTTGAAGCTTCGCACAACGCCAGCGGTATTCCACAGTATCGGCAAGATATTTCTGAAATGTAGCGGATCGGCGCTGGTCCAGAACTGCGCTTCGCGAGCAGGCCCCTCGGCGAGCAGCTCGCCTTCGGCCAGCAGCCGCTGAAGCTGGCGCGCGACGGCGGCGCCGGTGTCGATCAGGCTGATGTCCTCGGGGATCATCTGCCGCAGCATCGGCTTGAGAAAGGGGTAATGGGTGCAGCCGAGAATCAGGGTGTCCGCGCCGGCAGCCAGCAATGGCCGGACATACCCGGCCAATAGCTGGCGCAACTCGGGGCTGCGCAGGTCGCCGTTTTCAATCAGCTCCACCAGCCCGGGACAGGGCTGGGTGATCACTTTCACGTCCGTGGCGAAGCGGTCGAGTAACGCTGCGAACTTGGCACTTTGCAAAGTGCCGGTGGTGGCCAGCACCCCCACCACGCCGGAACGGGTTGCGGCGGCGGCCGGTTTGACTGCCGGCTCCATGCCGACGATGGGCCATTCTGGGTAGTCGCGACGCAAGTCGGCGACGCCGGCCACCGTGGCCGTGTTGCACGCCAGCACCAGGGCCTTGGCGCCCTGTTGCCGAAAGAAGTCGGCCATCACGCTGCAACGTTGCTGGATAAATTCCGGGGTTTTCTCGCCGTAGGGAACATTCCCGCAGTCGGCGACGTACAGCAGAGATTCATTGGGCAGCAAACGCTGGATCTCGGCCAGTACCGAGAGCCCGCCGACACCGGAGTCGAACACGCCTATCGGCGCTTCACGCATGTTTCGACCCACAGACGCTGCAACCCGGATCGCGCTTGACCCGCAATTCACGGAAGCGCGTGCCCAAGGCATCGATCAACAACAGGCGCCCCACCAGTGGCTCACCGAATCCGGCCAGCAACTTCAACGCCTCCAGCGCTTGCAGACTGCCAACCAGACCCACCAGCGGACCGACTACGCCGGCCTCGCTACAGGTCAATTCGGCCTCGCTGCCGTGCCCGTACAAACAGTGGTAGCACGGACTCTCCGGCCGACGCGGATCGAACACCGACAGTTGCCCTTCGAGGCGAATCGCCGCGCCGCTGACCAGCGGTTTGCCGGCGGTTACGCAAGCGGCGTTGACCGCTTCACGGGTGGAAAAATTGTCAGAGCAATCGAGGACCAGATCTACCCCGGCCACCACGGCGGCCAGGGAGTCTTCGTCCAGCGCCGCACGATGGGCGATCAACTGGATCTCGGGATTGATCGCCGTCAGCCGCTTGAGCGCCGAATCGACCTTGGTCATGCCGACGCTGTCGGTGTCGTGAATGATCTGGCGTTGCAGGTTGGTCAGGTCGACCGTGTCGAAGTCCGCCAGGTGCAACTCGCCAACCCCGGCGGCCGCCAGATACAGCGCCACTGGCGCGCCAAGGCCGCCAAGACCGACGATCAATACGCGGCTTTCCTTGAGCCGCAACTGGCCGTCGATATCGATGTGTTGCAGCAGAATCTGCCGACTGTAGCGCAACAACTCCTGATCATTCAGCACGGCAGGCGCCCCAGACTGATGCGTTGGTGACCGCCCAGATCGGTGCGGCTGTGGACTTGTTCAAATCCGCGGGTCAGCAATAAATCGCGAACTGCCTCGGCCTGATCATAGCCGTGTTCGAGCATCAGCCAACCGCCGGCATCCAGATGCTCCGGCGCCTGGGCGACGATCAGGCGCAGATCGTCGAGCCCGTCGACTCCCGCCACCAAAGCGCTGGCCGGTTCAAAGCGCACATCGCCCTCAACCAGATGCGGATCGGTCGCTGCGATGTAGGGCGGATTGCTGATGATCAGTTGAAAACGCTGACCTTCCAGGGCGCTGAACCAATGACTGCTCAGTACCTTGGCGTTGTTCAGGTGCAGGCGCTGGCGATTACGTTCGGCCAGGGCTACGGCTTCCAGAACACGATCCACGGCAGTGACGTTCCACGCCGGACGCTCACTGGCCAGGGCCAGGGCGATGGCGCCGCTGCCGGTGCCGAGGTCGAGCACCTTGGCCGGTGTGGCCGGTAACAGTTCCAGCGCGGCTTCCACCAGCAGTTCGGTGTCGGGGCGCGGGATCAGCGTGTGCGGTGCCACTTCCAGGTCCAGCTTCCAGAAACCCTGCTGGCCGAGGATATAGGCCACCGGCTCACCGCTGCGGCGGCGCTGCAAATACTCGGCGAACGTCAGCGCCGCTTCGCTCGGCACGATGCGCTCCGGCCAGGTGTGCAGGAAACTGCGGGACTTGCCCAAGGCCGCCGCCAGCAGCAATTCGGCATCCAGACGCGCCGTCGGCGAGTCGGGTAAATCAGCGGCGCGCAACAAACTGGCAATGATCGTCATTTACTCACCTATCGCGGCCAGTTGATCGGCCTGGTACTCGGCCAGCAACGGCTCGATCACCGCCTCGACACCGCCGGCGAGGATCTCGTCGAGGGAATACAAGGTCAGGTTGACCCGGTGGTCGGTGACCCGACCCTGGGCAAAATTATAGGTGCGAATGCGCTCGGAACGGTCGCCGGAGCCGACCAGCAACTTGCGCTCGCTGGCGATGGCGTTGGCTGCGGCGCAGGTCTGCTGATCGTTCAGCTTGGCCGACAACCAGGACATCGCCCGGGCGCGGTTCTTGTGCTGTGAACGTTCTTCCTGGCACTCGACGACAATGCCGGACGGCAAGTGCGTGATACGGATCGCCGAGTCGGTCTTGTTGACGTGCTGGCCACCGGCGCCGGAGGAGCGATAGGTATCGATGCGCAGGTCGGCCGGGTTGATCTCGATGGCTTCCTGTTCGTCCGGCTCGGGCAATACCGCCACGGTGCAGGCCGACGTGTGGATGCGGCCCTGGGATTCGGTCGCCGGAACCCGCTGCACGCGGTGCGCGCCGGATTCGAATTTGAGCTTGCCGTAGACGTTGTCGCCCTCGACCCGGGCAATCACCTCTTTATAGCCGCCGTGTTCACCCTCGTTTTCCGAGAGGATCTCCACCCGCCAGCCACGACGCTCGGCGTAACGCGAATACATGCGGAACAGGTCGCCGGAGAAAATCGCCGCCTCGTCGCCGCCGGTGCCGGCACGGATTTCGAGGAACACGTTGCGTCCGTCGTTCGGGTCCTTGGGCAGCAGCATGCGTTGCAGGCTGGCTTCCAGTTCGACCAGGCGTTCCTTGGCTTCGCGGACTTCTTCCACGGCCATTTCACGCATGTCCGGGTCGCTGTCCTTGAGCAGTGCCTGGGCGCCTTCGAGGTCGTCCTGCACTTTCAGCAGTTCTTTATAGACGCCCACGATCGGTTCGACTTCCGCGTACTCCTTGGAATAGGTGCGGAACTTGTTCTGATCGGAAATGACCTCGCCGTCGCCCAGCAGGGCGGTCAATTCCTCGAAACGGTCCTGGAGGATGTCCAGCTTATTGAGCAGTGACGCTTTCATTGCGGTTTTTTATCCGAAAAGCTATCCGATGAGCCCTCACCGAGGGCAAAGAGTTCCTGGGCCATCGCCAGCGCATCCAGGCGACCTTCGGCAGAGAGCTTTTTCAACTGCACGCTCGGTGCGTGCAACAGTTTGTTGGTCAGCCCGCGGGCCAGTTGCACCAGCACCTCTTCGGCACTGCTGCCGTTGGCCAGCATGCGCTGGGCCTTTTGCAATTCTTCGTCGCGCAGGCGTTCGCTCTGTTGACGATAGGCCTTGAGCACGTCGACCGCCGCCAATTCGCGCAGGCGGACCATGAAATCTTCGGCACCGATCGAGACCATCTCTTCGGCGGCCTGGGCTGCGCCCTGGCGGCTCTTGAGGTTCTCGGCGACCACTTCGTGGAGATCGTCGACGCTATAGAGGTAAACGTCGTCCAGTTCGCCGACTTCTGGCTCGATGTCACGGGGAACAGCGATATCCACCATGAAGATCGGTTTGTGCTTGCGCAGTTTCAAGGCGCTTTCCACTGCACCCTTGCCCAGAATCGGCAACTGGCTGGCGGTGGAACTGATGACGATATCGCTGCGCACCAGCTCTGCCGGAATATCCGACAACAACACCGCATGAGCACCGAACTGCTCGGCCAGAATGCTCGCGCGCTCCAGGGTACGGTTGGCGACCACGATGCGCTTCACACCCAGGTCATGCAGATGGCGGGCGACCAGGGTGATGGTCTCGCCGGCGCCGATCAACAAGGCCTGACTGCGTTGCAGGTCGCTGAAAATCTGCTTGGCCAGGCTCACCGCGGCAAACGCCACCGACACCGGGTTCTCGCCGATGGCCGTGTCGGTGCGCACCTGCTTGGCCGCATTGAACGTGGCCTGGAACAGCCGCCCGAGCAACGGCCCGATGGTGCCGGCCTCGCGGGCCACGGCATAGGCCGACTTCATCTGGCCGAGAATCTGCGGTTCGCCCAACACCAGCGAGTCGAGCCCGGAAGCGACCCGCATCATGTGACGAACTGCCGCATCATCTTCATGCACATAGGCGCTTTCGCGCAGCTCGTCGTAGCTCAAATGATGATATTCGGCCAGCCAGCGCAGCACGACGTCCGCCGACAGGTGATCCTGTTCTATATAGAGTTCACTGCGATTGCAGGTGGAGA
>RCUH01002537.1_pt1 | contig 10424 bp, 6 predicted proteins | sample 2166191 | NCBI WGS metagenome assembly RCUH01 (sample SAMN09932848, study PRJNA488358) | compost metagenome | feature: garden; material: soil; isolation source: compost soil in an enriched community after 214 h of incubation | place: Germany: Experimental Botanical Garden Goettingen | collected...
TTTACAGGCAGCAAAATGGCCCAAATGGATCTCCCCATCCTCTAAAGAGCAACTAAAAGCCCCCACCAGTTGCCGCATGCCAGTATTCGGTAGTAATAGGCTAGCGAAAGAAATTTTACACGGAAAAACAAAAGAAAGAAGGCAGAATACAGACTCAGTTGAACAGAAGTGGATCATTTCTGGCAAGCATTGAACATCTCTTCAGCCCAGGTGCTAGATATTCGTGTCCAGGTTATCTCGGCGCAAACTGAGATAAAATAAAATAGCAAACTACACAAATGAAAAAAAGAATCGTAATGGGAATCGCCATGATGCTACTCTTGTCCTGCTCGACAAAAGTGCATTTAGAACGAAAAAACACCCTACCTGAAGCCGGAGGCGAAGCAAAAACTAAAACAAAAACCAAACCCCGCTGGAAAATGGTGTTTTCAGATGAGTTCAAAAAGGATGGTAGTTTTGATACCCGTAAATGGAGCTTTTGCTCCCGTCAGCCGGCCTCCTGGAGCAGATACCTTACAGCTTCCGCTGATTACGTTTATCAGAAAAGAGGGGAGCTTATATTACGCATGGATAATGCTGCAATAACAGGGGATGAGGCTCCCTACCATTCAGCAGGAGTACAGAGCTCAGGGAAATTTAATATCCGGTATGGCAAGATTGAGGTAAGAGCAAAATTTAAAAAAGGACAGGGATCCTGGCCTGCGATATGGATGATGCCCGAGCAGCCTACCGCTTATGGCTCCTGGCCAAAGAGTGGAGAGATTGATATTATGGAGCATGTTAATGGCGAGGAGGTCCTACATCAAACCATCCACAGCGCAAGGGTGACAGGCAGCAATGGTGCCAGCACGGCTACGCATAGGGCTAAATACAATGGTAATGACTACAATACCTATAGCGTGATATGGAATACCAGCTCAATAGATTTCTACGTAAATAACCAGTTCCAATATCGCTATTCTAAAGAAGCAGATAGCGACAATATTAGCTGGCCGTTTGATAAGCCCTTTTACATCATACTCAACCAGTCAGGTGCAGCAGGTTGGCCCGGGCCGGCAAAAACAGAAGACTTGCCTTTTATAATGCAGGTCGATTGGGTGAGGGTCTATAGCCAGAGGTAAGAGGTCGACCAGAAAAGAGGTGAAAGGAATAGATAAGAACGGACATCTTATAGACAGAATGGGACGTCTGGATTTTAGTTGCAGGTTAATTTTGATCAGATAGCAGGCTAGAGCAAAGCGGTTATAGCCGCTGCGAAAACTAGCCCAGCTATTAAAACTTAACCAAATATAAAAGCAACATGAAAAAAACAACATTTATGCAGGGGCAGCTATTGTGGCTGCTAAAACCGGCAGCGTCACTGCTGCCTGGAATGACTAAGACAAGGTACCGCTATCAGGAGCTCGGCACTTACGAGCTCCACAAAGCAGAAAAGGAAACAACATTAAAAATACCAGCGCTTAAAAGGCTAGGCCTGTCATTAGCCTGTCTGGTAGCAACGGTGGCCACCGCAGGCGCCCAGGGCTATATCGGAGGATACATCCGGCCAGATAGATTAGAAACGGGGTTAATCAGTAATGCCGTGCTACAGAAAAATACAGATCTTATGGTGCTGGGATTTTATCCCAAAAGCGATGGACATTTACAGGTTACCGATCACCAGGCGACATTTGGTTCAGGCGCCACCCACCTGGCCTCAGCATCGGGCAGAACAGGGGTTATTTCGTTCAGCGGCGCTAGCGGCGCGGTAATGAACGGGAAGAAAGACCTGTTGGTAAGCAATGCTACATTTACATTTGCCAGCTGGGTATACATCAATAGCCAAAGCACATACGTTCCAGGAAAATTCATCTTCAAAAAAGCAGAAGGAACAAAAGAGGTTAGCCTGCGCATAGGCGGTAATTATGGCCAGCTCATCTTCAGGGTAGTAGACGGCAGTAACAGCTACCAGGCCAGCGTCAATGCCCCGCTAACAGGAATACTAGCCGATAGCTGGAACCATATAGCGATTACCTTCAACGGCGCTTCGGCTAACGGTAGTCAGGTCAAGTTATACATTAACGGTACGGCAGTTACCATGACCGCAACAGCAGCCTTTCCAGCTACTTTGCCAACGACCAACAGTGATTTCATACTGGGCGAGAATTTTAGCGGAATGTTAGATGAGCCACTGGTTAACAACCTCGCGCTAGGCGAGAGTGAGATTGATCAGTATGTGCTGGGCAATTATCCCTTCAATACATTCAACCAAACTAAAACAGTTGCCTTCTGGAATTTCGATGATGCTACCAGTCCTGGCAAAGACCTAAGATCCCACAAGGTGATGTTTAGCAAGGTAAGAGCGCAGATTGGCAGCCTGCCAATAAAGCTGCACATGACCGTCTCTGGAGGTTCATGGCAAACTGCTGTATCTACAGCCACAGGAAGGAGCAACTTTGCCAGTGACGTTAATAGCATCGTCACATCAGAGAATCTTGACGGAGTAGATGTGGATCTGGAATGGCCTACTGCTAATACTGAGGCTGCCTTCGCTAATTACAGCGCATTTGTTGTAGCCTTGCGCGCTGCGCTGGGAAGCAGCAAAATCATAGCCCTTTCTCTGCACCCAGGGTACTACAAAGCTGGAATGGATGCCATAAACGCAGCAAACCATGTCGCCCTGCAGATGTATGGTCCCCAGACTTCCTGGTGGTCTTACAGTCAGTTCGTTTCTGCCGGTGATGCTGCAGTTGCCTATGGCATACCCAAAGCGAAGCTTATCATGGGGCTTCCTTTTTTTGGAACCACAGGAGTAGCTGGAGAGCAGGTAGGCTATAGAGATATCATTACAGCAAATCCAACTATCAGCCTTGCAGCCGATCAGGCCACATACAATGGCAAAACCTACACGTTCAATGGAGTTAATACGATCAAACAAAAAGCATCTTATGTTTGCCAGAAAGCATTGGGTGGAATAATGGCCTGGGATCTTTCCTTGCATATGGCCAATTACGATGACCCTTATTCACTGTTGAAAGCCGCTATATCGGTCTTAGATACCTGTGGAAGTTCGGCTTTCTCTTCACTTAGCGCATCAAAAAGCAATGATCAGTTAGCGGTAGACTGGATCACAAGCCGCAAAATAGATAATGGTTACTTTTTAGTTGAAGGATCTAAAGACCAGATAAACTTTTATACAATAGATTCTATCGCTGCCAAGAGCGTAAATGGCCCAAATAATAAAATTGCCTATTCTATCAGAAAAAATGAAATCTCCCGCAATACCCCTCTGCAGATGGGGTTCTCCATAATAATGGGAGGTATCGTTGTATTATTAGGACTTGCCGTCATAAAAAACAAACGTCAATTCAGCATGATCATCTTGCTACCCGGAATCGCGTTTTTAGCAGCAATCTCCGGTTGTAAAAAGCAAGAAAACTTAGACCAGCTCAAAAGCCCCGAAATCCTATACGTACGAGTGGTACACGTAGACAATAGTGGAAACAAAACTTTTAGTCCCGTTGTAACCGTTCAAAATTAGTAAAACAGGATGCCTATCAGCGAAAGCAGATAGGCATCTTAACTTAAGGCGTGCATTGTAATTGTACTGGCCTGTCCCAATCTTTCTGCCTGCTTTGCGCAGATATATTAACCTCAATTCATCAATGCCTTAGCTTAAATTACAATCTGATCGAAGATTTTTGTATTCTCTGCTTAATTCATATCTTGCTTTCTAAATTAACACGATCTCATAGGGTGGTACTAGAGCTTTTTTTACTTGATATTATTCAGACCGGACAGGTTACCGTGCCTGAGAAACTGATTGATTTTGATTCGCAATCTTCAGACCGTTCTGCAATACTGCTACAAGATTACCACAAAACTGATGCACTTCACTTACCTGGCTCGGCACCAGACTTTCATCCTGATGCCGCATTATGGGCAGCCAGGTATATATTCAGCACCATCCAACTGGTATTGCTTCGTGATAGCGGTGAAGATCAAATAAATCATTTACTGGTTCCTTACGAAGGCAAAAAGTCTGCAGAGGAAATTTACTCAGCTGATCTGATGCTTCGCTTTCTCCCTGATTTATTCAATTTTGCCAGCGGTCTATCCCCTGAGGATCCCCTGGTTAACAAACTAAAAGAAACAGCCGCTTGTTGGCCATTTTCTTCGGTGGGAATAGACAGCGTAACCGTTTCTCCAGAAGTTGCCATTTTGGAGCATCCGGCATTAAAACAAGAATATATAGATAGAATCATACAAAGGAAAGATCTCAAAAGACTTAAGGGGATTCCGGAACGAAAGCTTTTAGAAACCGTGCTGGGCATGCATCAGGAAAAACTCTGGCCCAAACTGAACCTGATCCTTGACGAAGAACAAACGACATGAAAGAAATCCAATCAAACATCCTTTTAACCATTGATAAGCTTAAAGCGGTATTAGCACATTTAAAGGATACCTTCGTTGGCAAAGACGAAATTATCGACCTGATGGGTATGTGTCTTGTCGCAAGGGAAAACCTGTTTATTCTAGGGCCTCCGGGAACGGCAAAAAGCGCCACGGTGCGCGAACTCTCGAAGTTGATTGAAGGGCAGACCTTTGAATACCTGCTCACCCGGTTTACCGAACCCAATGAACTTTTCGGTCCCTTTGATATCAGGAAACTTCGCGAAGGCGATTTGGTAACCAACACCGAAGGCATGCTGCCTGAAGCCTCATTCATCTTTTTAGATGAACTTCTAAATGCGAATAGTGCAATCCTAAACAGCCTGCTGATGGTATTGAACGAAAGGGTTTTCAGGCGGGGGAGGGAAAATAAGAAGCTGCCTGCGCTAATGGTTATAGGAGCTAGTAATCATTTGCCGGAAGATGAGGCTTTGCAAGCGCTTTTTGACCGGTTTTTGATTCGTGTTAAATCTGACAACGTTGATCCCGGACAGCTTAATGAGGTGTTGAATGCCGGCTGGTCACTTGAGCAAAAAATGAGCGCTGAGCGCCCGGGAATTCTCGCCAATGAAATCCGTAGCCTTCAGGAATTAACATCCAGTATCGATCTTGAGCAGGTAAGGCCATTTTATATTGAACTTGTACATAAAATGAGAAATGCAGGGCTTCAGGTTTCTGATCGCAGAGCAGTGAAATTACAACGTATGATTGCCGCCAGTGCCTTACTATGTAAACGCTCAAAGGCCATCCTTTCGGATCTTTGGATATTAAGGCATATTTGGGATACAGAAGAACAGCGTGAGATTATCACCAATATCGTTGATGCGATCATACTCAAAGACGACCAGCAAAACCAGCACCCAAGGGTAAATGAAAATAATCAGCCAGATGCTGAAGAAATTTATAAAGAAGTGAAGCTTCTGTCGAGTCAATGGGCACAGCCTGAGATTGAACCTGCTGAAAAATCTTTAATCAAAGATCGGTTGATGCATTTAAGCAACCGATGTGAGTGGATTGGCAATCTGGAACAAAGAAAATATATTAAAGAGCCCATTGATGAGCTTTGGAAACAGATAATGGTAACCGCGTGAATTTAACTGTTCTGGTCTTAGAACCACAATATGAAGGTCAGCTGGGAAAGATCAGGACAATTCCAGGCTGGAAAGCAGCCAGATATGAGGATCATATTTGGCTTAAGGGGCCTTTGGATAACGGCAAACAACAGCTTTTGATCAATTCGTTGCCAGCCACTACAAGGTATGAAATGGATGCGGGTAATCGACTTTTTCCTATAGGCAGACTCACACCTACCGCTTTGCTGGAGGAACTGGACTGGTTACCATTAATTGATTTTTTGCCACTGGAAATTCCAATTTCGGCTTTGCCGGGCATCCTTCAGACTCAAATGGGGATTAGCTTAATCCGCTCCACCAACCCTAAGCCGGCATCCGCATTGCAAACCAGTTTTGAGGAGTGGAAAGCATTCGTTAACGATGCACCATTGATCAGGCTACAGCAGTTGCAATTTGCGGTATCGCTTACCAGGGAGGTAATTGTTATAGGAGATCCCTTGCCACCTATCCCGGGTAAAGTATACTGGATGGATAAAAACCTGCTGATTCCACTTGGCTTTGACTTTGATCCTCCCTTTTTAGCCGGGCTAATTGGAAATAAAGCTGCCGCTGAAATCCAGGAATATATTTTATTTAAAGAAAATGGAACTCAAAGATCTATCCCGTCTGACATTTTTAAACCAGCGGAGAGGGCCGTGGTAAGATTAATCAATTTATAACATGGCTTACGAATCTCAGGGTACTATAAATTATTTCAGCGCTTATCAGGATTATTTCTGGAGGTGGGCAGATGGAGGGCAGGTAATCGAATTTGCCAATGAAAAAACCATTTGTTATCGTGAGGACCTAACTGGACTACTAAAAGAACTACCCAAAACCACATCCTTTTCCTTAGGGACCATTTTACTGATGCTCTCTGCCTGTAAAGATGATTGGGAAAATGTTTTCAATGCGAAAGAGGTATTGATCAATTTAATGCCTTTTGAGTGTGAGGATAGAGATGTACAGGAGGGTGCTGAATTCAATCTAAAAGGGGAGGCTTACGGTTTTTTATCCCTGATCAACCAATTGCCCAAAACATACCGCTCCGAGCTGAACAGGGTTTCGTTATTACAGTCGGTATTTGATGCGCTAAATGTTAAGGGGTATCATATGGGACTGCTACCAATATTGAGAGAATTCAATAGCGGGGAAATGGATGAGGAAATTTTTAATCATTCCAAACCATTTAACCAAAAGCAGTTAATACAGGATCTGGCGCCACTAGCTTCGGCATATTCCATTTTTAAAAGTGCTGAAAGCCTGGAGAACAAAATACGTACAGGGCTTAATGCTGCTCCTATGCCCGTTGAGCTGTTAGATCCGGAGCCAGGATACAAGGATTTACTCGATGAACTAGAGAAAGATGAAAAAACATACCCGGTATCTAAACTGGCTCGCAGCGTAATTGCCTCATTGAATATTCCAATGTGTCTCAGCGGGCAAAGTGAACAACCTCTGGGTGGGATTTCCGATCTTTCCAATAAGGGTTCCTATGATAAACTTTTGCTGAGTGAACTTGCCCAGGACGATGCGCTATTGACAGCAAGGCTGGCTAATAATGAGGCCCTTTATTTAAAACGCGAAGCATCCCCCGACCAAAAGCCCCAGCAACTGGGCATCCTTATCGATTCAACATTGAAAACATGGGGATCAGCCCGGGTACTTGCTATCGCGGCAGCGCTCGCCTTTAATGAAAGTAAGCTGCCAAATCAACACCTCAAGGTCTTCTCATTGGGGGGAAAACATATGAGCGTGCAAAGTTTAGCACAAAAAGCAGATGCGATCTCTTTGCTTGAAAAAATGGATCCCGCATTACATTGCGGTCAATCACTTGCAATGGTGATGCAAGACTTTGCTGAAAAACAAGGACAATATGTTTTCATTACCACACCATATTTTTTGAAAGACCCTGTTTCTGCTGCCTATTATTCAAAAATCAGACACCAGCTAAAATATTTGGTTACCGTTAGCGGTGAGGGGAATATCTCGCTGAACCAGTTAAATAAAAGGGAATCCAAGTTAATCCGTGAGGTGCATATTGATGTGAATGAATTGCTTTTAAAGCCAAGGAAGATAAAACAAGATATTATCCAATCTGGTCTGCCCGCTATATTTCAGCAAAGTCCATTCCCGCTGTATTTTCCGACTTCAAAAATAAGGCTCCAGGAAAATAGCATCTACCAACTCCAGAATAAAAAGGTGCTTGCGGTTTCTATCGATCAAAGGCTACTATACTGGTCAAATGAAAAAAGTGGTGCGATTGAGCTCCTGGGGAGCGTTGTGAAAGGGAAATATTGTTTTGGTGAATTTGGGGAAACTGCATTTTTGATGATTATCCCAGAAGAAAAAAAAGCCCCTGTTAAGGTCTGTACCTTAAATTTGGTAGACTGTGAAGCTGCGGTATCTGAAATCAAAGTGTCGCACCATTCTGTGAGAGAATTTATCTTCATTTCCCCTTTTTTCCATTTCAGGGCTGCAAATGGCATAACCACGATTAATCCGCAGAACGGTATTGTCATTCCAGTGCATGATCCAAACTCTAAGATATTCGAAAATCACAAAACGTTATCACCAACGGCCCGTACCCAGATTAAAAGGCAGATTAACAACGGCTATAGCGTGATTAATTCTTCAAAGAAAATCTTTATTTGCGCTAAAGGAAAGCTTTTTTCAGACCGTAAAGAATTTGTCTTGATTAAGGAAGATTTTTTTTGGCAAGAAAATAGGGCTACGCAAGCTGAGTGGCGAAGAGCCATCCCTCAGCAAAACCTAACCATAGATCATCTGCCGCAGTTAAGCTTCAATAAATTTGTATGGCGCGGCGGCAATAGCGCTATAGTGGATTCAAGAGGGTTACTTCATCTTAAAAGTAGTGACCCGGCCATCCCGGAGGTTTGTATTGTGATGATTATTGACAGGCCTACGGCCTGTTGGAGCAGCGATGGGTATGTAAGCGGGGCGAAATATTTTACAGGCGATTTTACCTCCCGACAGCTAAAACCATCAGAATTTTATTCGCGGTACATCCAGCCCTTTATCGACCAACTGCAATAATATGAAACTCCAACTCATCTATCAGGAAATCCCCAGTGGGGCTATCAAAGGAGCCTATCTTACTGGTAGCCCCAAGCAATGGTTTGCAGAGATTTCGACATGGGCTATTGATCCCTTATCTATTGAGCTTTACCTGGTTCCCCAGAGCATTTCAGATCGCAGTTGTAGCGGGATACTTGTGATTTTTAAAGCGGAGGTACCGCACCTCAATAAGCTGCGGTTTCCATTAACCCAGGCTGCAGAAGGTTTTTATATTCCACTCCATGCCAGGCTTTTTCCTGCAGTTACCGCTGGTGAAATAGATTCGATTCGCCTTTGGCCAATCCAGCTGTTTCATCCCGCCATCGGATTAATTGGTTTTGAACTTAACGATGCAAAATCTTTAAAGGATCTAATCACAAAAATAAGCCCTGAAAAGGTAGAATGGCTTACCCAGATCCCCGTTGCAGCAGAATCACCCAGGCTAAAGGCGATTTCAGTGATGCAAGCAGAGAATGAAAACGTGGTCGATGAGCTAAAGGAGTTGATGGGCATCCGGCCACTTTCGGAAATACCGGATTTAAAAGACGAAAAATCAGGTCAATCTTTTTTTAGTAAATTACCCAAACCCATCAAGGATTTAGCCTTATGGATCCTGCTGGTTTTCGCTTTCATCGGTAAATATATATTAAAGCTAATCTCGTTTTTCCTTCCAAAATCTGATCTGTTCTCAAATCCTAATCAGGCGCCTGGGGTTCTTCAGCAATTAGAATCTTGGATTAACCAAAAAATGGAGTCCATCGAAAAGCAGCGCGATACTGAATTAAACAGGCTGGTCAAACTTTTTGATAAGGATAAAGATATGGCTTTGCAGTACGCTATTCCTTTGAATAGCCCGTACCTTAACCGCGGCACTGCGCCTCGGACTGCAAAACTTACTAGAAGGAGTCTAAACCTGAACATTCGGGGTTTTGGCTCGGGAATAGCGAGTGATGCCTGGGATTTAGGGAATTATCATTGGGTATTGCAGCAGCGCTATGAAAAAACTGCAGCAGAGTTAATAGCATCCGGGGATTTTAAAAAGGCTGCGTATGTCTATGCTCACTTGCTTGGGGATCTTTTCCGCTCTGCACAAACCTTGCAGCAGGGTAGGCACTACCGCGAGGCCGCTGCAATTTTCAAGGATCACCTGAATAACAAAAATCAGGCTGCTGAATGTTTAGCAAGTGGCGGCCTGTTGACAGAGGCTATTGCTTTGTATGTGGAAATGGAAAATTATGAGAAAGCAGGGGACTTGCATAAACAGATCGGCCAGCACGATAAGGCCATTAAATATTATGAAGATGTGGTCAGCAAATCGCTCGGTGCACGTGATCATCTGAAGGCATCGAGAATAATCGAGCTAAAAATTGGGGATCAGCAAAGAAGCCAGCAGGTGTTGCTGGATGGATGGAAAGGTAATAACCAGTCAGAGAAATGCCTTAAACAATATTTCGAAAACATTACAGCGGAGGGGAAATCCCTTCAGCCAGAAATCAGGCAGGTGTTTGAAAAACATGTCGGCAAAGGCAAAAGTACAAGTTACCTAAACATCATTGCAGATGTGACCCAGCACAGCACAGATGATCTGCTCAAGGCTGAAGCCCTTGATCTTTGCTATACAATCGTTGCTGAGCAGATGAGCTACGGCGATTATAATGGACTAAAACTAATGCCTCGTTTTATGCCGGATGACAGCATGATCATTAACGATGTATCAAGGTATGCGGTGAACAATCGAAATGAGGTTAAATTTCAAAAAGCAGATTATTACATCCAACTTGCCCGAGATATCCAGTGGGAAGA
>RCUH01002541.1_pt1 | contig 10413 bp, 8 predicted proteins | sample 2166191 | NCBI WGS metagenome assembly RCUH01 (sample SAMN09932848, study PRJNA488358) | compost metagenome | feature: garden; material: soil; isolation source: compost soil in an enriched community after 214 h of incubation | place: Germany: Experimental Botanical Garden Goettingen | collected...
ATATAGTACTGCTCATTGTCCACGCGAACATCGACACCCACTATCGGTTTGACACCCTTTTCCTGACAAAGCCTATAAAGGTCATAGATCCCCGTAACGGTATTGATGTCCGTCAGCGCCAATGTTTTGATATTAAGATCGACAGCCTGCTGAACCAGATCCTCAATGGAAATAGTGCCGTATCGGAGACTGTGATAGGAATGGCAATTGAGAAACATAATGCTAAAATTTATTTATTTTAAAAGGCCGGATGCCCTTCCTACACTGGAAGTTCCGAACCTGTTCTTGATCCTGTCCATTGTCTGATAGAGGGAGATCAATTCTTCGGTATCTTCGAAAAGGTCCATCTGATGACATCCGTGAACAAGACCAGTAAAACGAATGCCGATCAACCTGATCCTCATTCTTCTCGTATAGATCTTTTTAAACAATTCAAGAACAGCCCTGAGAAGGGTATGGTCGGCAGAAGTATAGGGAATCTTGCACTGTTTGGTCTCCGTATCAAAATTCGAATACCTGATCTTAACAGTAACTGTGGAGGTCAGCCACTTTTCCTGTCTTAATTGGAAGGCCAGCTTTTCGACCATTCCTGACAGGATACTTCTGATCTGATGAACATCGATCGTATCCTCGGAAAAGGTATCTTCGGTCGATATCGATTTTCTTTCGGAGTAGGGTACCACGGGCGTATCATCGATACCGTGGGCCTTCTTCCAAAGGATGGTCCCTTTCTTCCCAATCAATTGATGAAGAATCTCGACAGGCATCTCTGAAAGTGTCTTTATCGTTTTGACCCCCAATCTGGAGAACAGGTTGAATGTCTCAGGTCCGACCATCGGGATCTTTTTTATGGAAAGAGGATCCAAGAAGTTTTGAATATGGTCCTTCTTCACCTCAAATCTTCCCGTGGGCTTAGATTCCCCTGTCCCGATCTTGGAGACCGTCTTATTCGTGGACAAAGCAAAGCTGATCGGTAATCCTGTATTCTTGGTAACGGCATCCACAATTTCATTGGTCCATTGAAAGCATCCAAAGAACTGGTCCATTCCTGAAAGGTCGAGATAGAATTCATCGATGCTCGCTTTCTCCAGCACCGGTACTTTCTCTTGGATCACATCGGTCACCAGATGCGACATATGGGAATAATATTCCATATCACCCTTTATGACCCTTGCCTCAGGACACAATCTCAAGGCCATCCTGATAGGCATTGCCGAGCGCACCCCAAATTTTCTCGCCTCATAGGAGCATGACGCCACCACACCACGGTCTCCACCTCCGATGATGACAGGCTGTTCTTTCAGAACAGAGTTCTTCAGCCTTTCACAGGAGACAAAAAAGGTATCTAGGTCCATATGTGCGATCGCTCTTTCCATTGTACAAAATTAGTTACGTTTTGGAACAAAATACGTATATTTGTAGTTTCAAATTGTAACAATGTCAAAATTCTCTGATAACATCACGTTTTTGAGAGGTAAGAAAAATATGACGCAGCAAGAGCTGGCAGATCTGTTAATTCTCACCCGATCCCGATATGTCGCCTATGAATATGGAAGAACAGAGCCTCCAAATGAAATATTGATCAGAATTTCAAAATTCTATAACATCAGCATTGACCTTTTATTGACCGTAGATGTTAGAAAATTTTCGGTCGATGAGATCATGGAACTTCCAGACAACAGGATCGTTCTGCCTATCAGGGTTGATCAGGATGGAAACGATCAGATCGAGATCATTCCACAAAAAGCTTCTATGGGGTATTTGAACGGCTATGGAGATCCGGAGTACATAGAAAGTCTTGAGACCATATCGTTACCCTTCCTGAAAGGTGGTAAGTTCAGGGCATTTCCTGCTGACGGAGATTCAATGCCGCCCTATAAGAATGGAACCTACATCGTAGGGAAATATGTCGAAAATCTTTCCGACCTGAAACCCGACAGAACGTATGTTTTCATCACAACCAATGATGGCATCAGTTACAAAAGGTTTCAGTTCCACGAAGCAGATGGTATTTGGGTCAAGGCTGACAATCAATTTTATGAGCCTTATAAAATTCCATTGCCTGAGATCAAAGAGATCTGGGAATTTGCATGCAGTATCAATACCAAAGAATATGAGCCTGATGAATTCTCAGAACATCATATTCAGAATTTTATCAAAGAGATCAAAACCGATATCAAGCAGATCAAAGAAAAAATTGGAGATAAGCATTGAATTATTTCGAAGAGCCCATCCCAAACCTTCGTCGATCAAAAACCTTTGCCGAAGAGAAGCAAAGGACTTTCTTTAAGAGAGTTTAAAATACATAAATAAAAACCAATCGCAGATCATGACCCAGCTGAGTTTATTTGATACGGAAGAATTTTACGAGTTTACAAAAGACCTTTTGGAATATAGGGAGAATTTCCTGAGTGCGGAAGAGGCCGATCAATTGAAAGACCATCTTCTTAAAACCGCCCCGTGGGAACAGCGCACTCAGAAAATGTATGACAAGACGGTCATCACACCACGTCTCACAGCCTGGTATGGCGATTCAAAATACAATGAATCCGCTGATAATAATGCATCAGCTACCAACCCCTGGACTCCGGAGTTATTATCCTTGAAAGAAAGAATAGAAAAGGAGTTTGGTTATCGGTTCAATGGTGTGCTGCTCAATCTTTACCGGGACAATAATGATTCCGTTGCATGGCACAGGGACAAAGAAAGCAGATATGGAAAACGTCCGGTCATTGCCTCAATCAGCTTAGGGCAAACCAGAAACTTTGATTTCAGAAAGAAAGACCATCACCAAAGCAAATACAGCCTTCCACTTACTAATGGTTCCCTGCTCATTATGAAAGGTGACCTTCAGGAGAATTGGGAGCATCGGATCGCCAAATCCACAATACCCATGAAAGAACGTATTAATTTAACATTTCGATTTGTTTTTAGTAATGCAGAATAAAATTCTAAAGAATTAATTTTTTGTTTTCTTCACAATTTTAAAAATGTTAGCATTTAAAAAGCTTATAAAATCTTGAATTGTTTTTTTTGTTTTTACATTTGAAGTCGATAAAAAGTTTTCATTCCAACCAAAAACAGCATTTTTCAGTCTATTTAAAATCTGTCTTTTTGAATGCTCCAGATCTATCCCGGACTGCAAAGTTGAGAAATGCAATCCCCAAAAGATATAGACATTTTTATCAGAACATTCTGTTATTTCATTCTGCATTCGATAGTAATTTTCTAAAAAAGTCTTATCGAATATTTCACTATAAAACATATTGGCAGCATCCCTTGCAGAAGAATTATTGATGTTCCATAGCGTACCAATATATGCTCTGGATCCATTGGCTATAAAATGTGTTTTTATATCAGAGTTGGACCAACAGGTATTATTGAAAATTAGAGGGGAATGGTTATCACAAAACGTAGTGAACATCGCCTGATAATGAAAATTTTTGCATATTATAGCACAAGAATTAGGAATGTTTTCCATAGGTTTTTTTGAGACGAATTTTCGGTCATCAAGTGAGGAAATAGCCTTCTGCATATCAACAAAGACATAATGGGGATAATTAAGTTCTTTTAGCTCCTTGGATTTCCAGATATAGTTGTCAAGTTTACGTGGAAGATATTTAAGCATTACCTTTATGAGTTCCTTACCTCGCTCTGGCATCACACTTAATACCTGATCATATTCAACAAGATGTGTATTACCGCTTCTGTCGGTAAAAGATCTAATATTTCTGGAACCTTTAATTGGACCACCATGACTGCAAAAATGCAATAAAGAAAATGGCAGAGTTTGTACTGCATAATCAATATTTGTCGAGGTTGCATCTTCGTCCAGTAGATCAAAAATTAAATAATTTGCATTTTGTAAATTCTGAATGACATTTTGCGTTTCTTCATTTGAAAAAAGTTTTGGCGAAAATACGAGAGAAGAATAATATTGTTCATTATCTTCAAAATAAATATTATTAAAAATAAAGAAGTCAGGGTCAAGATTGAGATGTACATGGGTTATGGGCACCAGGTTCTCGAAAATTAACGAATAGGGAATTCCTACGGTAAAAAATGTAATGAATGAAAAATCAAGATTCATATTGTCTATTCCAGAAACAATAACTTCTCTTAATTCACTTAAAGCTTTATCATCATTTTCAAGCTTCCATCTTTCAATATAGTCATTAACCTCGTATTCTCCGATTTTTGATGGTTCTATGAATTTCACTTCTGCATTAATAGAACTGGCATAATTTATAGCAACAATTGTAGAGGCGTTAAGATGCTTCTCTATTGCGATAAGCCCATTAACTCTATCATGTGGAATATCACTTATAAAAGGTTTGGTGTAGTTATCAACCTCTAGCCTCAAATTGTTTTTATGTGCGTAATTTAAGCTTTCTAAAATACTATTGGTAGTACATTTTAACTTTTTCTTATCAAATGCAATCCCTAAAAGATAGTTTTCAACATCTTGCTCATCTTCTATTTCTATAACATTGATATGTTCTGGAAATGTGAGGTAGGATCTTTGTTCTTCAGTCAGACCAATCAGGATAATCGTTTCACAGTGTCTCATTCTACTGATACAGTTGTTAACCCTTATATTAAAAGTTCTTGACCTGGATCTGCTTATCTGATGTTCATCTAAGAAATTTGAATCAATGAAATCCTCCTCTTTAGAAACTTTTAAAAATGTAAAGAAAGGAATGTATTTATCGAAATAAATATAGCTTGAAACTAAAGCTCCCAATATATATTTATCGTGGTTTACAATACAACAATATTTATTATCTAGTTCGGGTGGCATTATATGTAAAATTATAAAATTATCAAGTAAGGTTCTAACTTTACACCGGCAGGTGGAATGATACTACCGCTACATCTATTTCTCTGTTTCTATCATTGTTTAAATGAAATTTATAATTGAACCAGGTTTGATCGGTGGTGCCAAGTTCTTTTAAGAAATTAGGGTGGTCTTTTACAGACAACTTTATCTTGGAAAGTACATCGGTAAATTCTTTATTTTGCACAAAGTTAATTATTGCTGTTTTTGAATCTCTCCAATTTAAGTAGCTCAGTAATTGGTCAATCGTTTTAAGAAACGATTTTTCGCCTTTCCAATATTTACATTCAGCGATAAAAACAACACTGCTTTCATACCTTAGCGAGATGTCAGTTTTGCCAACGGTATTAAATGTTTCTCCTCCAGCACTTCCTAATTCAAAATTAGGATCCAAAATCATTAAAATATGATCTCTGATGTCTTCTTCAGATTTTCCTTTATACGTTGAGGGCATACGTTCAAAATTTTTTCCAACATCATTGATTATTCTAAGGATTTTATGATAGTTAATGTCGTCCAGACTAGGTTCAGGTTTGAAAGAATTGTCATAAACTACAGGTTTGACAACAATTTTATCTCTAAGCTTAGGATTGGGAACAGAGAATGTTTTTGGAATATTATTTTTTTCTTTGATAGGTACACCTAAAGACATCAGTAAATTATTTTTATTGATGATTACTTGCTTTCTCTCATTGATTAGAGACATTATCAAAGATTTTAAATTTTGATTATAAACTCGAATCTCCGAGATCAAATCCGGATAATTTGTTGTTAAACGCCTTAATTCTTCATTATACTGCCAGTTGATCTTTTCAGGATCATCGTAAAAGTTCACAACTTCGATAAGAATACATTTTTGATTCTTATCGACATTTGCTTTATATGTTGATAGGGTTCTTGGATTTGGAATATACTGTAAGAGTTTTATATCGCCTTCGTAAGGAAGGTGAAAAATAATAACCTGTTTACGAATGGTTCCTTGATCATTGCCAAAATAGTGAATAGTATATCTTGGAAACATATTTTTTGGGATGTCTTTTTCGACAGTGTCAATAAACCTTTCATCAAATTTAATACAAGGTATATCAAGTTCCCATTCGCTGTAGAGATATTCGACATAATCGTCCACACTAACATTTAATAAATAGCTGTCAGACTGTTTATTAATCTGCGTTGTAATCTGAGCAATTTGTTCAGAACCATAGTTGCTAAAATAGTCAAGTTTATAGAATTCCATTGGATATTACTTTTTGAATATTAAAATATGCGATTGACCTTTAGTGGTAAAAATATTTCTTTGTCATTTTCTTCAAGTTTTTTTCCAACTTCGCAATCAAAGGAAATGTAGAATGCTGTGTCTGCAAATGATATGGCCGATCTTTTCATCTTATCTCTTATCAACAGTTTTTCAAAGGCAAAATCAGGGATTTTGCCTTTGAGTTGGTGGAAAACTAGCTCGTCAAAATCAAAGGTTGCTACATAGTTCTCCTTATCGATATTTAATCCTCCAGCACTTATCGAGAACATTTTATTATCAAGCTGCCCAATGGTCACTATAGGCACATAGGGAAAGATCAAACTTTTAAAATCATCAAAGCCTAATCTTTTGAGATGTAGTCCAAGATCTTTGGCAAATTTACTGTGATTTTCCGATAATAATTTTTCTGGTGCTAAAATGCTTTTAAGAGTTTCCCAGTAAAGAGGTAATGCTTGTATTTCGAAATGTAAGACAGGCTTAATTTCACTTATATTGTAAAGTGCAAATTCTTTCCCATTACACAGCGCAAAAAATTGAACTCTAATCTCACTATGGATGGCATAAGAATAAGCTTGTTCTACATTTTTTGATTTAATGACAGATTCGCTGGGAGATTTTGCATCCAAAACCCAGCATGGTTTTCCGTCGATTTCAAAAACATAGTCCGGAATGATATTGATTTTACGCTCTTGTGAGCCAATAGAAACAAATGGATGTTGTAAAGTTCTGCTTCTAATAATCTGATTTGGCTTACCAGAAGAATATCCTAATTCTTTTAGAATTGGTAGTATAATTTCTTCTCTTACCGAATCTTCTTTAAACTCCGGATTATTTAGCAGATCGTAGTCAAAGCCTTCAAGTACATTATATAATTTCTTGCTTTTCATTTTTGTAAGGTTATCGTTTATTTCAAATATACATCATTTTATCCATCAATAAAATAGTAAGTACACTATCACTTGTGTCAAGAGATGAAGAAATCTTTTCGGTACTACGAAAAGGTAGTGATTTTTTATGATGCGCATTTTCCAACTTTACCCCAATAAAAAGTTGATCAACTGTTCAAATCATTATTAACATCAAAAAATCACGTTATGAATATCGAAAGAACAGAATTTATAGCCTGGATGGAGAAGATCATAGAACGATTCGACATCCTCAAAGAACAAACGACATCAAACCAATCCCGACTTATCGAGGTCGACGGCGAAGTACTTTTAGACAATCAGGATGTCTTACAACTTCTAAAGATCAGTTCAAGATCCCTGCAACGCTACCGCACTGACAAGAAGCTGCCATACTATACCATCAGTGGCAAGCTCTACTACAAGCTGTCCGATGTCCATCAGCTCATCAGAGAATGTCTAAGTGCATAATGAAGTAAGACAGAAACTGCCAAAGTAGTAGACAAAGTTCCAAATCAAAACATTCACCACTAACCCCTCTATCTTCATCGCACAAAATATCTGCTATGGAAAAGAAGGTACAGAATGAAACCAATGAGATCAAGCCAGTGTCCGACACATTGCTTGTCCTGAACATCCATACCAATGCGGTAGAGATGGTAAAAGGCATAGACAAAGATGGAAACCTTCAAAAGATCCCTCCCAACGAGAAAAAGGACAATGACCAGTTGATCCGGGTTGACAAGCACGGCGATCTCTTCTCCAACTTCTTTTCCAATTTCTACCAGCAGCTTAAAAACCCATCGCATTTCAATTTCTTCAAGGTCTCGGAATATGATGCGGTCAATACAGCCAAAGACCTTCAGCAATATGTCAATCAGACATCGCCTGAAGAAAAGGAAAAGCTGAAAGAATATGCAATACAATTAAAAAATACAAACCCATTAAAAAATCAGAATACAATGGAAAACAACACAGAAACTCAGGAATACCGTTTCCAGCCGGAACAGATCGACTGGAAAACGATGGAAAAATTCGGGCTTAACAAGGAAAAGCTTGAAAAAATGAATGCTTTGGATCCTCTTCTTAGAGGCTTTAAGACCAATACCTTAATTCCCATCACCATTAACCTGGGAACAGCAGTGAGCAAGATGGATGTCCGGCTGTCACTTCAAACCGCAGATAGCGGCGAAGTAGCTATTAACCTTCACGGAATCCGAAAGGAGCCGAGCTATAATTTAAAGTTCTTAGGACACGAGTTCACCGATGAAGATAAGAAAAACCTCAAAGAAAACGGAAATATGGGCAGGGTCGTCGATCTTGTCAATCCCAAGACCGATGAGATCATTCCCTCCGTCATCAGCCGTGACCGGCTGACCAACGAACTCGTTGCCTACAGAGCAGAGTATATAAAGATCCCTGACGAGATCAAGGGCATCAAGCTGGATGACCACCAGAAACAAACCTTACTCGAAGGCAAGCCCCTTTACCTGGAAGGAATGACCTCCAAAAAAGGAGAACTGTTTGACGCAACGGTGCAGTTCAATGCCGACAAACGCTATGTCGAATTTATTTTCAACAACAACCAAAAACAGCAGCAAAGCCAGCAGCAGAATCCATCCAGTCAGCAAGCTCAAAATAACGAAGGGGAAGCTCCGAGAGTGTTCCGAGGAAAAGAACTTGATGATGCACAATATGATAAGTTCAAAGCAGGGCAGACGGTCTATGTGGACGGTTTGGTGGACGGCAAAGGAAAAGCCTATCAAGGCTACATCACGTTCAATCAGCAGACGGCCAAGACGGACTTTTCATTTACCAATCCCAACAAGCTAAAGGAGAAAGCCCAGCCGTCAGAAGATCATAAAACCCAGAAGGCGGTCAATTCAGATGGCAAGACCAATGAGGCCACCAAGAACATCAACGAACCCTTGGAATCCAAACAGCAACAACCTGCCAATAAACAGCAGGAAGATCAGCAGAAAAAACCAACCAGATCCAAAGGACGCAAGATGTAATCAACTGCTTACAATTACTATCACAAATACAATTATAACCACAATAAATCCAATCCTATGAAAGCCATCATCGCAGAAAAGCCAAGTGTCGCAAGAGAGATCGCACAATTGTTAAATGCCAACGAAAGAAAAGACGGTTACCTGGAAGGTAAAGGGTACTGCGTGACCTGGGCATTAGGCCATCTGGTGTCTTTGGGAATGCCCGAAGATTATGGTATAAGAGGCTTTGACAAAGCCTCTTTGCCTATCTTTCCCGATCCATTCCTGTTGATCCCAAGGTCCATCAGAAAGCAAAACCAGAAAGGCTACCAGCCTGATCCTTCTGCACTAAAACAGCTAAAGATCATTCAAAATGTCATCAAACGATGCGACAGCATCATTGTCGCAACCGATGCAGGAAGGGAAGGAGAGCTGATCTTCCGATACATCTACCATTATCTCCAATGCAAAAAACCCTTTGAAAGGCTGTGGATCAGCTCCTTGACTGAAAAAGCCATACAGGAAGGCTTCAAAAACCTCCAGCCGGATTCAGCATTTGACGGTCTGTATCACGCAGCAAAAGCCAGAAGCGAAGCCGACTGGTTGGTTGGGATCAATGCCACCCAGGCATTGAGCATCGCCGCTAACCAAGATGTTTATTCCTTAGGCAGGGTACAGACCCCGACACTTGCTTTGATCTGCAAGAGATATGAAGACCATCAAAATTTTACCCAAAAGAAATACTGGCAGATTCAGTTGAAGCACCGTAAAGAATATCTGGATTTCACGAGCCAGTCAACCGATCAATGGGAAGACAAAAAACAGGCAGAGCAGATCCTAAGATCCATAGAAAGGAAGGGCAGGGCTACTGTTGAGAATGTCTCAATCCAAACTGTAAAAGAAACATCACCCTTACTTTTTGACCTGACCGAACTTCAAAAGGAGGCCAACAGAAAGTTAGGCATGTCAGCTGATGAGGTCTTGCAGACCGCACAGTCACTGTACGAAAAGAGATTCATCACCTACCCCAGAACCGGCAGCAAATATATTCCCGAAGACCTCTGGTCGGAGATCCCGGAACTGGTCAGAATCCTCAATACCGTCGATCAATTCAAACCCGCTATTTCAACCCTTAAATTCGGCAACTTCAACAAGCGTATGGTGAATGATTTTAAAGTGACCGACCATCACGGACTATTGATCACTACAAAAGTACCATCGGCACTCACCGCAAAAGAAAAAGCCATCTATGATATGATCGCCTACCGTTTACTGGAATCCCTGTCAGAACATTGCAGCAAACAGGTCAGCCACATTACACTCAAAGTACACCATTATGAATTCAACATCAAAGGATCAAAAATACTGACCAAAGGCTGGCGCGCCATCAAAGGGATGCTCTCAGACCAAAACAATAAC
>RCUH01002562.1_pt1 | contig 10342 bp, 9 predicted proteins | sample 2166191 | NCBI WGS metagenome assembly RCUH01 (sample SAMN09932848, study PRJNA488358) | compost metagenome | feature: garden; material: soil; isolation source: compost soil in an enriched community after 214 h of incubation | place: Germany: Experimental Botanical Garden Goettingen | collected...
CATTTGGGGTACCTTCGTATAGTGATGACATTGCTAAAACTTTTGCTCTAACCAAGTATTTGTAAGGGTTATTTTTGCGTCCCAAAAAATGAATACGATCTTCTAGCCCCAATTCTTTGATTTGCTTTTCAAGAAAATCTATTACATCTTGATTTCCGTCTCCAATAAAGACCAATTTTGTCTGATCCTTATTTTCGGAAATAGAGTAAGCATTGATCAAATGCCAAGGAGACTTCTGAACAGTCAAACGTCCTAAAAACAAGATCACATTATTATTAGCAAAAAGATCTTGTTCAAAATCGTTTTCTAGAGGCTCTTTGCTCAATAGAGCAATAGATTCGATATCATGAGGATTGTAGATAACATCCAAATTATCAAATTTATAATTAAAATTAGCAAGTAGATCTTCCTTTATAGCATTGCTGATCGCCACTACTTTCCAAAGTCTTTTATAAATCGTTTTATAGCTCAATTTGAAAAACCTATCCATCAGAGAATTGTTTGCCATTTCTACGCTTTTAACAGCGTGTATGCTTGCAATTTTCTTTTCTTTGGTTCCTGTCAAAGCACTGAAGCAATTTGCCATGTCACCAAAAGAAATGGTATAATCAATTTTTTCTGATTTGATAATGTCAGCTAATTTTCCCGGAATCGAAATATAAAACTTCAGTCTTTCAAACTTTGAATAAGCGCTGAAATCTTTTTTTGAGATAATAATCTCATCGTCCCCGAAATTGATAATATCAGATTCTTCCCCTATTATCTTTATTCCTATTACTTTATAATTTTTCTTTTTGTAATACTGATAGAAGGAGTAAGCCACTCTTTCCATACCTCCTACACTACCATAGGGCATAAACAATGCTATCTTCTTCATACCAGATTTTTAAAAAGTTGATCCCATTGTTTTGCTATCTCGGCTGATTGATAAACGGTTACATTTTCGCGCGCGCTTTTACCGAAACTTATTCTTTTCTCTTTATCCTTTATCAAATCCATTATCTTCACTGCCAATTCTGAGACATCTTCTTTTTGTACCAGTAAACCATCTACACTATCTGCGATGATATCCGAAGGCCCATAATTGCAATCAAAACTCACACAAGGAACACCGCATGCCATAGCTTCTATCAGCACCATACCGAAACCTTCGAAACGGGATGACATCACATAGATCGAGCTATCGAGATATTTTTTTTCGATATCCGGATCTGGCGGAAAATGTTCTATATTAATTTGATCTAAAACTTTTGTATTTAAAAAAGCCTGATTTTCCTTACCATAGAGTTCCAAAGTCCAGTCAGGAAATTGTTTATTTACAATTCCCCATGCTTTAACCAATAAATCCTGTCCCTTCTGGTAGGAAATTTTACCTACGCAAATCACTTTTTTATTTTCAAGACTAGATACTTGGTCTGGATAAAAAGATAATGGATTTGGAATTACCATCATATTCTTTAGGTTTTCCCATTCGTTCGTATTTCCATTAGTTAGAACAACAAATTTTGAAAAGTCCTGTGCTAAACTTCCCATAGCCTTCCACTTAATTTTGTTGATTATCTTCTTTACGAAATTGTCATTTTCATTGGCTTCAATGAGCTTTGAGACGTGCCTTTCATAAATTATACTCCGTTTTGACTTCAATATTTTTGGAACAAAAAAACCTTTCAACCCATCATCACAAACCGAGATGACATCGGGATCAATTGTTTCTATAGCTTGGTGCATTCCATTTTTGTAAGATTTCCAATACTGGATTGGATTCCCACTTACCTCGATCGATATGGTTCTGATCCTATCGCTAAACTTGTAAAAACAATTTTTATCATGCCCATTAAGTACCAAAATGGTCACATCGTAACCGAAATGATCGGCTAGGAAAGAAGCTTTTACTGACAGGACTCTTTCCAGACCTCCAGCTCCATTTATCCCATTGGTAATATATAAAAGCTTCATTTTTGATAGATTTTTTTATAGAAGATAATTAAACACCAATGAAATATTTACTTTTTGGCAGTAACGAAAGTATTTTGACTATTAGCAAACATAGACCTAATGATGTGATACATATCATAGGAGTTTCAATCAACGGATGAGGTAATCTATGTTCGGCCAAAAATCTCCATACAACATCTCTAACAATAATGATATGAATCAGATAAATACCAAAAGAATATTTTGCAATAATATTAAAAAATTTCTCTATTATAAGTGGAAGTGTAAAGTTTTGAAAGAAACAAAATATAGCCACAACATACAAAGCACTTGTAACGGAAAGATTATCAGAAAGTGTTTCTAATGCATTCTTGTTAAATCCATAAGCATACATAATAGGAATTGTTCCAATTAATAAGCAGGCTAAGATCACTGCTACAGCTTTATATTTTGCTTGAAAAATCAATGGGAATTTTCTAAGATAAACACCAATAAGCATGTAACCAATAAATCCCCCTAAGTAGTTGAGTATAAAATAATAATCGCCTTGAATGTTATATATTGATTTCCCAGTTAACATATTAATATAGGGCAAAATCAAAGTTATACACCAAATTCCTATAAGAAAAAGAATTTCTTTCCTTTTTGCAGTTGCGATCCAAGGTGAAATAACAGGAATAATTAAATACAGTCCACAAATAGTATAAACAAACCAATAAACTCCAACGACAGGAACTATCGGAATCAACACTAATTTGTCAAAAGCTTTCTCTATTGATACCTTACCTTCGCCATATTGCAAAAAAACAATGAATACAGACCAAAACAAAACTGGATATAGTAATTTGGAGAATCTTTTTTTATAAAATTCAAACATTTCTAATTTTGTGGGAAGTAGAAGACTAGAAGATACTGTTACAAAAAGTTCCGAACTTGGAGATGCTATCAAAGAAAAGACTACCATGAAAACACCAAAATTAGGATTGGTTGCAGGCATTGCAGAATGTGTGAGTATCACCAGTATGCAAGCAAAAGCTCTCAAGTTATTTATGTATTGTATTGGCATTTGTTGATTTTGATTTAAAAGTTTGACTGGTTACCATTATACAAATCGCAACAAATCTTCTCTCATATAGTTAATTTTAAAATCTTTATTTTCTAATAGAACTCAACACAAAATTTGTTAATAATGGAAGTTTATTAATTCCGAACTTGATGAGTTTCATTTTTCCTGACACTTCTGCTTTCAAAGGGAAAAATCCATTTAACTTTAGTAGCTTAATATTTTTTTCGAAATCCTCTCTCTCATATTTAAAAAATACCAAATGATTAAAAACAACTTGATTCAAAGACTGTATTTTTTTTTGAATACCGGAATATAACACTTCATTTTGAGTTTTTATACCTTCTCCGAATTGAAATAAGGAATCTCTAACTTCGATGATTGATTGAAAATATTTGAATCGTTTTCCCGCATCCTGTGTATTTGTAAAAGAATTTTGATATTGTACATAATTGTAACCAACCAAATCCAAATACTCGACGGACGTTGCATGATATAAAATCTTAGGCAAAATCTCAGAATCCTGCATATTAATACGCTCTTTGAAAGATATATTATTTTTTAAAAATAAATCTTTTCTGAAAACATATTGCCATGTATAATTTTTCTCGTAATTAATTTTATAATACTCTGCACCTGACAAGATTGATTTGAGGTAATCATTGGGATACGCCTTGTATAAAACTTTCCCACTATCATCAGAAATATTATAGTTGAAGCAGTATACATCCAGGTCATCTTGAATCTTAGCTACAATCGAATCCAAACAATGTGTTTCGACATAATCGTCACCATCAATCATCCATACATATTTTCCTTTGGATTTTTGCAGTCCAATATTTCTCGAAGCGCCCAAACCCATATTTTTTTGCTGAATAATAATGAGATTACTCACTGCTTCTTTCAGTTCCAATATTTTTTGTAATGTCTGATCCGTAGAACCATCATCTACTACGACAATTTCAATCCTGTCTTGGAGCTTTTCAGATATGCAAGACAGGACACATTTTTCTATAAATGTTTCTACGTTGTAGGCGGCAATAATGATAGATAGATCAATCAAAATATTATTTCTTTTTTATTGAATTAAAGAACTCAACCCATTTTGGAATTATTGAATCCGGAAGATAGGATTTCGCTGAATGCTGTGCGTTATTACCCATCCTTTCAATTTCTTCTTTGTTTTCAATTAAATAAGATATTTTCGCTATCATTGTCAATTCGTCATTCATATCGATCAAATATCCATTTTCATTATTATCAATAATATCAGCAGGACCATCTGGACAATCGTAAGAAACGCAAGGCAATCCACAACTCATGGCTTCCAGCATCACCATTGGCAATCCTTCCGCTTTGGAGGTAAATAGAAAAAACGAAGATTTCCGAAATTCTTCTTCAACTTGATCTGTTGTTCCTTTTAAAGAAACAATATTTGTCAAATTATTTACATCAATCAATTGCTGTAAATCTTTTCTTGATGCACCGTCTCCATAGATGTCCAGTTTCCAATCCGGATATTTGGCATTTATTTTTTTCCAAATATTAATTTGTTTGTCAAAACCCTTTCGATCATCATGCATGCTTCCAACCGAAATGACTCTTTTATAATCTTCAGAAAAATCTCTTTCTGCCACATGCTCTATATCCAAAACATTTGGAATGATAACACTTTTGTTAGGGTAATTGCTGAATTTCTGATCTGCTTCCGTTAGCAGAACCACATAATCGTATTTTTCTATAAAACGAAACAGGCGGCTTTTTTGACCGAAAACCCTAAGTTTTGACAGAGAATTTTTCATCTCACTAATCAAACTAAAAACGGCTTTTTTTGAAAAATGAAATTCCCTTACCGTTGGTATATCTAGTTTCAGAACTGGAATGATGAAGTCGTCTGTTGAATGCTGTAGCACTACAATAACATCAGGATTTATTTCCTTTATTTTTGCAGTGTAAGGTTTATATAATTTTTTAATAAGCCTATTGTACGACCAAAATGGAACCACTATTTTATCTAAATATTGAGTAACATTCATATTGTGAATTATTATCTTGTCAGAATAATGATACGCTGGTTTTCCGTTAATCTCATTTACAAGTAGATGAACTTCATAACCTAGTTTCTCAACAAAGTAATTGGCCTTGTTTGCAAATACTTTTTCAGTTCCGCCAGTTTGAGTTATAGATCCTATGGTATATAATAATTTCATCGCTTATATTTATCAATAAATTCTTCTACATTTAATTTATAAAAATCCAACTTTTTTTCATCTATGGTTTTTTCTTCCCAGTTCCACCATGCAATTTTATTAAGAGCAGATTTTTGTTCTGTAGAATATTTCTCCTTTATGATTTTTGCAGGCATTCCTGCAACCATTACATAGTCTGGAATATCTTTTGTCACTACTGAACCAGCAGCAATCGTAACACCATTACCAATTTTTATACCCGGCAGAATCACTGTATTGATGCCAACCCAAACATCATTACCAACGGTTATTCCTTCTTTCTGTATTTTTTGTTGCCTTATAGATATGGAATCGCTATTCTCACTTAAATTATTTATGAATGGGTAATTCGTAATCTCAGACATCCCATGAAAACCTTCATCTACAATAAAATTAACATTATGAGCAATGGAACAATATTTACCAATTACTAATTTTGCTTTGCTCCAACGCCAAACCTTTGCACCATTATCATAAGTACCTTTCCCTTTTTCTGTAAAAAGGTCACGTTTGAGTGTTACGAAATCTGTTTTTTCCAGTAGATAGTTATAATCAAATCCGAGAATACGCCAAAGTAGATTTCTTATTTTCTTCACTTTACCAAATTTTTATAAAACTCATCCCACTTTTCTGCTATTTTTTCTATTGAAAACAAGCGTGCGTTTATTATCGCTTTTTCACCCATCCGCAATCTCATTTGTTCGTCCGACAATAATATTTTTGCTTTATCAATAAATATTTCCTGGTTTTGCAGTGGGACTAAAAACCCATCAGAACAATCATTTATAATATCTGAGGGGCCACAATCACAATCATAGCTGATAATTGGCAAACCCATTTGCTGACCTTCTAATAACATCATTGGTAAACCCTCTGAGAGTGAAGTACAAAATAATGCGGACGATTCTTGCAATTTTTCAGTTATACTATAGGTATGTCCTTTTAAGTAAACAACATCTTGCAAATTATGAGATAAAATATAAGACTGTAGATTCTCATATTCTCCATGATCTTTCCCATAAATATGCAATTCCCAACTCGGAAAATCAGAAGATAGCTTAGCCCAAATCTGAAGCATTTCAATAAAATTTTTTCTTTTATTAAGCACGCCTACACCCAACACTATCTTTTTTCTGTCCCAATTATTTGGATTCGTTATTTTCGCTAATGGATTAGCAATAACAAAAGGCTTTATATTTAAATAATCTCTATGACTGGCATCTTTCGCTGTTAAACTTACTGTACGTGTATAGTGTTTTTCTAAACTCCTACTGTAGGCTGATCTTAACCTATCATATAAATTCAATCCTTTATATGATTTCACATATTTCTGTGATCTATAAGACTCATGATACTCTCTTACTTTAATGACATTATTAAGTGAGGGAACTACAATTGTATTATATCCCCAACCTACATCACATATTATATTAGGCTTATACGAATTCAAAATTACCAATAATTCTTTCCTTAGTCTTTTGTTTATAATATATTCTTGCACAAGAGGAATGTCAGGCAAATTTTGATAAACATTTTGATTGAATGTTTTGATTACTATTTTTTCGTCGAATTGTGAGGCAAGGTCATTATTAATAGATGTTTCTACCATTATCAATATCTCATAATTAAAAGTATTGACCAAGTAGTTTAATTTGTTTATCAAGACTGTGGTGACTCCACCAACATCAATCTTATGTAATAAATATAGTAATCTCATTGTAACTACTTTTTTAATATATACTTTTTCCAAATTGATTTAACTGCTGGATTAAAAAAATCTCTCATAATTTTTTGCAAAACTTTCGGGTTTTGATTTGAATTAAAATATATGGAAAACGCAAATTTCAAATTATAAGTATATATCTTATAATATGCTAAATGAAATTTCAAAATAGTTGCTTTGTTCTTTGAGAGTTTATGTTTATTTACAAACATATTATAGGTGTCAATAATGACCTCTTTTTTATTATTTGTAATTCGGTCGTCTCTATCAGATATATCCAAAATATATGTTGGATGATTAACAAATAGTAAATTTCCTAAACTAAGAACGCGATACCAGCAATCGAAATCTTGCCACATTTTAAATTTAGAATCAAAACCTCCAACAGATTTCAGTGTCTTTGTTCTAGTAAAGATTTGGTTTCCAGCAAAATTACCATATAAAAGATCTTCTTGTTTAAGATTAGAAATACGTTTCGTATCAAATGGAATTTCTTTCTCATCAAATTTCCATGACGAGAATAGTCCTATATACTCGTCCGACCAATTTTCTAAAAATACAGCAAGCCTATCTGTTGTGAATTCGTCATCATCATCAAGTCCAGTTATAAATTCTCCTGTAGCTGAAAAAATTGCATCATTCCGTGAGACGCAAGCCCCTTGTGATTCTATATGATGTATTGCTTTTATTTTAGAATTTTCTGAAACCAATTTATCTAAAAAATCCTTAGTGCCATCAGTAGACCCATCATTCACTACAATTAGCTCCCAGTTATCATAAGTTTGTTGAATCACAGAGTCAATTGCCTTCTTGAGGAGGCCTAGACGATTCTTTGTGGGAATATAAATAGTAATTTTTTTATCCATTACAGGAAAGTGTATTTTCCAAAATTTCAAGATGACTCCTCATTGAAAAATTTTGATTAACAAAGTCTCTTCCTTTTGCGCCCATTAATTTTGCTCGTTCAGGATTTTCTATTAGATAAATTATAGCATTTGCCATAGCATCTATATCATTTTCTTTAACTAGGAATCCCGTTTCTCCATTAATTACCACTTCTGGTATACCAGCATGCATAGTGGAAATAATTGGTAGACCCGCTAAGCTTGCTTCCAAAACAGCCACAGGTGTGCCTTCTTTATCTCCATCCTCTGCAGTTATAGAATGTTGAATAAAACCTGCAACTTTTGAATAATAGCCAATATATTCAGCTTGACTCTGCACACCAATAAATTCAACATTAGCGTTTAAATTAAAATAATTCACAAGTCTTTTTGCTACCTCTTCTAAAATACCATTTCCGCCAAAATACAATTTAGCATCTGGATATTTTTTCACCACTTGTCTAAATGCTAATATTGTAGAATCCGGAGACTTTTTATTAACAAACCTTCCCAAAGCGATAAAAGATCTTGGTTCTTTGAAAGTTGGCTTTACTTGAAAAAATGCATCATTAGGAGCACACGGAGAATATACGATTTTATTAACGTCACAGCCTAGAGATATTAATTGCTCCTTCATATCTAGAGAAACAACCATTATCGCTTTACAATAATCAAATAAATCTTTATACTTAATATTATACTCCGTTAGTACATCCGTTTTATAGGCGTCAAAACCAAAAAAATAAGCAACAAGTGGCATGTTGATTTTTTTGCAAACATCCATAATATTCGCTGCATTAGTCCCAAATTCTGCTAAAACAGTATCTATTTTATATTTTTTTAAAGACTTTTTAAAAAAATATCCAGAAACTCCTTGATTTTTGAAAATTCTATAATACGACTTTAAAATTATATTTTTAAATGAGTTTGTGTATAGTGATCCATAATTTTCTAACTTTTCAGGAATTAGTCCGGAATAATAAAAAAACACATTAGCATTGATACTTTTATGTGCCTGAATAAAGGTTTCACTATATAAATTATTGGAATTGGCAACTATCGCTATATTCTTTTTCATAAAGAATTTTTTAAAGTTTGTTTTAACATGAGAATTCTTCTAGTCACAAATTGACAATTTTAAATTAACTGCTATTAGTTTTGACATCTAACAACCTAGTTAATATTATTTAAGTTTAGAAAATGTTAAATCTAATAGGACTCTAAATTTAGGGAGTTGCATAATTCGTAGTCCAATTGGCTTTGGAATTAAAAAAAATAATCCAAATAATATAATACTTGTTACTTTTTTATTTGATTTTTTAGCAAACAGCATTATTGCTTGTTTCGATAAATGTGAGTTTTTTTTGTTTTCTAAAAAGACATTAAGTATTCGACTATATAAGTTATTAGTACCTTTTTCACTTAATTGACCTAAGTTACTAAATGTATTCTCTCCAAATTGATCGACTAAATCCGGTTTTCTCAATTTGATAAATTTAAAATTTTGACAAACAACTTCTGCTAACAATGCTTGGTATAGTCTTTTTTCTGGATCCACAGTAGCACCATCACTTCTCAAATATCGCTTATATAATACTTCTGGTACGTTATGAAAGTCGCAAACTGTAGACAATCTAGACCATAGGTCATAATCTTGTGTGAATTTAAAAAATGATCTGTATCCCCCTACCATATCATGAAGTCCTTTTCTAAACATTACTTCCCCATGAGTAAAAATATTCCTCTTTTCTAGTTGACTTATCGCATTACCATTTATTGGAACTTGCATTAATGAACGGCTCTCATTTGCACCAGAGACATTTATATTTTCCACAAATGTTCCAACTACACCAATGTTAGGTTGGCTATTTAGAACGTGGACTTGTTTTTCTATTCTTGTTGGGTAAGAAAAATCTCCGGAACCGTGGATGGCAATATATTCGCCTTTAGCAGATTCTACAGCATCTATCAGCGATCTTACAAAACCTTTGTTCTCAAGATTTCTAATAAGTCTGATTCTACTGTCTGTGTTTGCAATTGCCACGAGTTTGTCATATGTTTTATCAGTAGAACAGTCATCAAAAATAATGATCTCGGTATTCTGATAGGTCTGATCGATCAAACTTTGTATAGAATCGTCCACGAAATCCTCACGGTTATAATAGCCTGATATAATACTTACTAAAGGTTGTTGCTTCATAAACTATTAATTTGAAAGAATTGCTTTTATTTTTTGACCCAATGCCTTTTTCATTATTTGTGTTCCTTGATAACTTAGATGGTCATCGTCATAATACAATATATTTTTATAACTAACTATTTTAACCCAATTATTTTTCGAAAAACCCTGGTAAATATCAAAAATACTAATATCTATATTTTTCTTTTCGTAATTTTTTAAATAATTATTCTTAGCGATAATGCGTTCATTGTCTTTAACTTTTAGAAACTGAATTTGATTTAAAATTGGTTTAAAACCTAAAAAACTAAAGTATTGAGCAGAATTTTT
>RCUH01002570.1_pt1 | contig 10305 bp, 8 predicted proteins | sample 2166191 | NCBI WGS metagenome assembly RCUH01 (sample SAMN09932848, study PRJNA488358) | compost metagenome | feature: garden; material: soil; isolation source: compost soil in an enriched community after 214 h of incubation | place: Germany: Experimental Botanical Garden Goettingen | collected...
TTGAGGACTCGACCGCCCTTCCCTCGCCTACCTTCGTGGGCCTCACCGTTGGACCTACATCTGGTCTGGGAGCGTACTCTCGGGCCGCGTGAGGAGGCACGTGTCCTTCTCAGATTCTTGACGCTGCCGGACTCACCCTACGAAGGGTAAATCCACCGACTGGGTGAAGGCCGGGCACACGGAGTCACGCACTGACGCTGGAGAGTGCGTCTACTCAAAGTGCCATGGGTCCGCGTCCTGGCGCCGGTGGCTAGGCCTAGGGTGGAATGGACAAGAAAGGCGAGGGAAGGCCGGTCGAGTCCTCAAGCGAAGTCCTCGACAGCGGCCGGGCCGCTTTGTGTCGGGGAAGGCGCGAGGGCCCGGAGGCAGGCACATTATTCGAAGCAGTGGCCCGAGTCGACAGGGGCCCCGACCACCGGGCCATCTCAAGAAGGCCCGGCTCCCCAGGCAAAGACTTTAAACCCAGTTCCAGCCTGGGGAAGCGTTCGAGGATTCGCGTAGGACCGAGCGGCCGGACTGAGGCATTCCTTACCGGCCGCCTGCGGCGCGCCGTCCCCCGAGGATGCCGCGGCCGGTGCCCCGACGGTCGGAGAGGTTGAGCTGAGCAGCCAGGGCCTCAGCGTGGGCCTTGAGCTCGGGATGCGGGTTGGAGGCGAGGCAGTTGGCGATCGCCCCAGCAGCTTCGGCATCCTCGCCCTTGATCCGGTAGGCCAGGGCAAGCTGCAAGTAGAGTTCAGCCGAGCGCGGGGTCTCGACCTCGGTAGCTTGCTTGATCACCTCGATGGCCGCATTGGGCTGGTAGTTGCGCTGCAGGGCATGCGCCAGGGCGATCGACGCGTCCGGGTTGCGCGGAGCCAGCTCCAGGGCTTGCTGGTAGTGGAGGATGGCATCCTTGAGGCGATCGGTCCGCTCGAGGACCGTGCCCAGAAGCAGGTAGCTGGGAGCCCAGGGCTCGTGGGAAATGGCGGCAACCAGGTGCTCTTCGGCTTCGGCGAGGCGGTCCTGGGTGAGCCAGAGGTAGGCGAGGTTGTGATGGGCCTTGGCGTGCTCCGGCATGACGACCAGCAGTTGCTCGTAGGCTTCCTCGGCATCGGCCAACAAGCCGAGCTCGTGGGAGGCCGAGGCCAGGTTGAAGAGCGCCTCGGAGTCCGTGGGCATGAGGCGGCGGGCCGCAGCGAACTCGGAGCGGGCGCGCTCGACATGATCGCCGGAGTAGAGGAGACGGCCCAGCTCCAGGCGGGCGGGACCCCAGTCGGGGTTCTGGTCGGCGAGGATCTTGAGTTGCTCGAGGGCCTCGGCGTTCATGCCGTCCTCGCGGTAGCACATGCCGAGCGCCAGCGAGGTCTCGCGGTCCGAGGGCTCCAGGACCCAAGCCCGCTGGAACATCTTGATGGCGGCCTGCAAGTTGCCGCTGGCGCGGTACGAGTTGCCCAGCGATCGGAACGAGGGGACGTGCGAGGAGTCGATGCCGACGACGCGCAGGAAGCACTCGCTGGCCGGATCCGGCTGGCCCAACTCCTGCAGGGATTGGCCCAGGTGGAACCAGGCCTGCGCGTTGGAATTGTCCAGGGAGACCGCCTGCTGGAAGCAGTGGTTGGCGTCCTTCCACTCGCCCCGTTCGGCGTGCAATTGCCCCTGGGCAATGAAAAGCTCGGGGTTGCCGAGTTCGGCCTCGATGTCGCGGGCGAAGCTCTCGGCGCTGAGGTAGCGGAAGTCGGGGTCCTTGGCAAGGCACTTGAGGAGACGCTCGGCCAGGGACTTGGGAAGCCTCGGGTTGAGGGTCAGGGGATCCGTGGGCTCGGCGTAGAGCAGGCGATGCGCCACGTCGGTGGGGCTGGCGCCGGGGAAGGGCAATTCGCCGGTCAGGGCCTTGAAGAGGATCACGCCCACGGCGAAGACGTCGGCGCGGCCGTCAACCGAGGTCGCGTCGAGCAGTTGCTCCGGGGACATGTAGTTGAGGGTCCCGAGCATCATCTTGGACTGGGTGATGCCGGGGGCGAAGGCGCGGCGGGCCATGCCGAAGTCGGTGATCTTGAGCTGGCCGGCGGGCGAGACCAGGCAGTTGGCGGGCTTGACGTCGCGATGGACGACCCCGATGTCGTGGAGGGCCTGGAGGGCGTGGCAGAGCTGAAGGCCCCATTCGAGGATCTGGGGCAGGGGGGGGCGCTCGCGCTCCATGAGGTCGCGCCAGGTATGGCCGGGCTGGTACTCCATGACCAGGTAGTGGCGATCGCCATCCACTCCGGCTTCGAAGGCCTTGACGATGTTGGCGTGGTTGAGCTGCAGGTGGATGTCCGCTTCACGCTTGAAGCGGGCGATCTGCTCCTCGTCCGAGAGTCCCGAGTCGGGCTCCAGCAGCATCTCCTTGATGGCGAGAAGCTGCTGAGAGCCGGGGGCCTGCGCCAGCAGAATACGACCCGACGGCGATCGGGCGATCTCGGAGATCAGGTCATATCCGGCGATGCGCTCGGTCATGCGGGCCCTCGCCCGCCCCTAGCTGAGGCGGTTGAGAACGGCCTTGGAGACGGCCTTGAGGGTAGCAAAGACGCCCGAACCCTCGACGGCCACGGCCTCGAACGAGGGAACGTTGCGAGGATTGAGAACCCCTTCGAGCTCTTCGTAGGTGTTGACGTTGGGGAGATCGCGCTTGTTGTACTGGAGGACGTAGGGCACCGAGTCGAGGGTGAGCCCGTACTCGGCGAGGTTCTCCTCCATGTTGCGCAGGGACTCCATGTTCTCCTCCCACTTCTCCTTCTGGGAGTCGGCGACGAAGACGATGCCGTCGACGCCGTTGAGGATCAGCTTGCGGGAGGCGTTGTACTCGACCTGACCGGGGACGGTGTAGAGCGAGAACTTGGTCTTGAAGCCCTGCACCGAACCGAGGTCGAGGGGCAGGAAGTCGAAGAACAGCGTGCGCTCGGTTTCGGTCGCCAGGCTGATCATCTCGCCGCGGATACCGGGGGCGAGCTGCTTGAAGATGTATTCGAGGTTGGTCGTCTTGCCGCCCAGGCCGGTGCCGTAGTAGACGATCTTGCAGTTGATCTCGCGGCTGGCGTAGTTAATAAGAGCCATCGTTCTCCACTCCTAGAAGAGGTCGTTGATCTTGGGAGCTGGCGCCTGGCTGGCGCGCAGGGGGCTGGACGGAGCGCTGTTGTACATGGCCTGGACCTGCGCGTTGAGGGTGTCCAGGATTTGCTCGACCTTGAACTTGATCTTGCCGACGGTGATGGCGTTGGGAAAGACCAAGGCCAAAATGTCTTGGGAGTCGAGGGCGAACATGAAGATCGACTGGTTGGCGCCCTGCTGGAACATCTTCTTGAACTCAGCTTCTCCCAGGAGGGAGGCGATCGCCTTGGTCGAGTTGAAGGATCCCGTGATGAGGGCCGAGAGCGACATGGTGTCGAAGGCGTTGGTCTCGCCTTGCGCCGAGATCATCTGGCCCGACTTCTCCATGAGAAGCGCCGCCTTGGCGCCCGAATCGAGCACCAGGTTGCCCAGCGTATTATTGATGGCCCGAATCCCCTCTTCGGTGATGACGAGGTGGCCCGCCCCACGGTTCAGCATGCCTGCTCCAATCCTCTAGACCCTTTCTCCCACAGTTGACGCTTCAATTTACGAGCGACCCCGCTCCAGCGAGAGCGCCGATTCCAGATCCAGCGCCTTCCAGCTGGCGTGCTCCTCGGCCGAGAAGGTCTCGAGAAGCGCCTCGATCACCCGGGAAACGAAGCTCTCGCCGTGGATCTTAGCCACGTAGCCCAGCTCTTCCACCAGGAATCCCCGGTACACCGGCAGCAGCTCGGGGGCTTCGAGGATGGCGGGAAGGCCATCCTGGACCCGGCCGTTGCGCCAGCGCAAATCTGCACCTTGCTCCCGAGCCCAAGTATTGAGGCGGGACTCGAGTCCCTCGGTCATCTTGAGGCCCGAGATGGACGCGAAACGTTCAAAGATGCCCTCGCTCACAGCCCCGAAGACCGAGCGAAGGGCCTCTTCGGGAGCGGTCTCCACTTGCAGCAGGCCCTCGCGCCAGAGTTCGAGAAGCGCCTGAGCGATCGTCAGCTCGTCCCGGCGGTTCGCCGTGGCGATCTGGCCCAGGGTCTGGCCCTCGGCGCCCTTGAGGGCATCAACGAGGTTGGCTGCGGCTGACGAGAGGCCGCCCGAGGGGCGATCCAAGACGCGGAAGCGCGCGCGCAGGGTCATCTGCGGCATGTCGCGGCGGATGGAGCGCCATTGATCGACGCGGCGGATGCCTTCCTTGGCGAGCTCGGAGAGGGGCGTGCGAATGTTGGCGAGGGAGGCGGATGCGCCGCTCTCAAAGGTGAACGTGCCGGTCTCCCAGTGGAAGAGGGCGTAGACGGCTTCCTCTCCTTGGAGCTCCAGCGCCTTGGCGCCGGTGATCTCGCCGGCCTTGCAGTCGAGAAGGCCCTCGCGACCTTCGCTGGTCAAGCGGAGGAGGCCCGTTTCGGAGTTCAGACCGATGATCTGGAGGAGATCGCTGAAGCTGAAGTCTTGGAGGCTGCCTTCGGAAATCATTCGATTCGCGTTCTCTTTCTCTAGACGTGGCGTCAGGCCCGCTATACCTCAGCGACCATGGAGCCCGTCACGGTTGCGGCTCCGGCAATCAGCAATCCCACCTCGACGGGCACAGCGCCCGGCATCGGCACGGTCAGCGACTCTCTGGCAAGCACCGGGCGAAAAGGCGCCACGGCTTCCCAGACCCGATCGGCGATCGCCCCCTCGTAGGCCAGAACCAGGGATCCGAAACGTTCTGCGGCCCCGACGAACGCCCGAAGCGCCTCGAGATGCGCCTCAGCGGACAACGGTGCCCCGAGCCCCCCGGTTTCCACCGGAGGAAACTTGGAATGAGGATCGCCGGACACCCACTGCTCCCAAAGGCGGGGGGCCAGTCCCAGACTCCCTATACCCTCGGCAGGCGGCACGTAACAGTATAACAGATCGCAGGAATGCTTCGCCAACGCCTGAAAAGGCGCCCCCTGAAGGGCCATGCCCGAGCCGGGTTTCCCCCTCAGTCCGAGGGCCATGGCATTCGCTTCCTCGACGTACTTCCTAAAGACCGCCACGGGGGGCATGGGCTTGAATCCTAGCTCCCGGCGGTTCCATTCCAGCCAGTAGCGCATGACCCAGAAGACCGCCGTCACCCCGATCGCCTTCTCGCCGGGTGACGCCGAGCCCTTGACGATCGCCTCATGCCAGATGCCCAGCCAGATGGTCTCTTCGGGGGTGAAGATCCGGTTCGCCCAAGGGAAGAAGCGCTTGACGACGTCGGGCTCCTTGCGCAGGCGAACCCAGTCGCTGACGGTGCGCTCGCGGGCGGGTTCGGCCCCCTCGACGTAGGCGCGGCACCACCAGGCACTCGACGCCAAGGGGTCCACGGTCGTGACCTCCATGCCCATGCGCCGGAACTCGCGGGCCTCGTTGCCGGGGCCGTTGAAGACCGAAAGCACGGTCCGGGCGCTCAGGGGAGTCACATGTTCGGTTACCCAGCGCGCCGGTGGGCGCACCATGGGCGTGAGAGCGGTCGGCTCGGAGGTCGGGGCGTCCTCGAGGGGAGGGGCTTGGGGCTCGAAACCCGAAGCGTCGAGTTCCGACGGGCCGCCGTCCAGGGAGTCGAGGGGATCCGTCACAGCTCGAAGCCCTCCAGATCCCGCACGGTCGGGCAATCCGGAAGGGCTTTCAGGATGGCCGCACCGTAGTTCTTGGTGAAGAGGCGATTATCGAGGATGGCGACGAGGCCGCGATCCGTCGAAGTGCGGATCAGACGGCCGAAGCCCTGCTTGAGGCGGATAATCGCTTCGGGAAGCGTGTACTCGCGGAACCAGTCCTTGCCCTGCATCTTGAGACGCTCGACATGGGCCTGGACCACCGGATCGTCGGGCACCGAGAAGGGCAAGCGGTCGATGATCACGCAGGACAGGGCCTCGCCGGGCACGTCCACGCCCTCCCAGAAGCTGGAGGTCGCGAACAAGACCGCGTGAGGGGTGGTCTTGAACCAGTCGATCAATTGCGCGCGCGGCAGGTCGCCTTGTTTCTTGGCGGGGTAGGGAAGCTGGGGCCAGAGCTGGGTGAAGGCCGCGTGCATGGCCTTATAGGACGTAAAGAGCACGAAGGCCCGCCCCTGGGTGGAGTCCAGGATCTTGCGGATCGCTTGCCGCGCGTGGGGCGCGAACTCGGGCGCATTGGGCTCGGGCAGGTAGCGCGGCACGTAGAGCGTGGCCTGCTTCTGGTAGTCGAAGGGACTGGGGGTCTCGAGGTCGATCGAGTCCGTGAGGCCAATTTGCTGCTTGAAGTAAGTGAAATCTCCGTCCACTCCGAGGGTCGCCGAGACGCAGACGCCCGAGCGCTGATCCCAGAGGTGCTCCTTGAGGGAGGGGGCGACGTCGAGGGGAGCGGATTTCAGGTGGAAGTTCCCGCGGTGGCGGTCGACTTCCACCCAGTTGACCCGCTCGGCCAGGGTGTTATCGGCGAACGATCCGAAGTACTCCCAGCGCGCCGTGAGGCTGTCTAGCTGCGCGATCAGCCTCTGACGGTGCAAGGGGGCCTTCTTGGCCAGCTCCGGATCGTCGATTCCGTTGCCCAGGGCGACGTCGCGCTCCATCCAGGAGCGCAGGACGCGGAGGTTGTCGAGGATTCCCTCGGCGATCTCCACGAAGACCGCGTCGGGGTAGAGGCGAAACTGGGCGCGATCGGGCCGCATGACCCATTCCATGAGGCGGGACTCGAGGCCGACCAGGTTGAAGACCACGTCATCCGGGACCATGCCGATCCGTTTGCGGACCTTTTGCATGAGCTTGGTGATGGAGTAGCGTCCGACCGAGCCGGTGAAGGCGCGGGTAGCCGCCTGGGGCACGTGGTGAGCCTCGTCGAAGATGACGGCCTTATGGGAGGGGAGGATACCGCCTCCCGAGGCGAGGTCCGCGAAGTAGAGGGCGTGATTGGCGATGATCAGGTGGGCATGGGCCTGCTGGGAGCGGACCACCCGGTGGGGGGATTGCTCGTAGAACTCGCAGCGGTTGCCGAGGCAATCGTCGGAGTCGGAGGCGATTTCCTCCCAGAGCTGGGGAGTGGGAACGAAGGGGAGGGCGGCGACGTCGCCGTCCCAGGGCTGGCCGTCAGGCGTGCCGTTTCCGCTGAGGAGGGCCTTGATCCGGTCGAGTTCGGGGCGCAGGGGATCGGCGTCCGGCAGCCGGCGGTCGGCCTCCCAGAGCTTTTGAATGCAGAGGTAGTTGCCGCGTCCCTTGGCGAGGGCCACCTGGAAGCGCTTTCCGGAGGCGTCCTGGATGAAGGGGATATCCTTGCCGAGGAGCTGCTCTTGAAGGGCGATGGTGCCGGTGGAGATGACGAAGGGCCCCTCCACGTCGAGCAGGGGAACCATGTAAGCGAAAGACTTGCCGGAGCCGGTCCCGGCCTCCACGATGGCGTGAAGGCCGTCGGCGACCGCCGTATGGACGGCCTCGGCCATGCGCCGCTGGCCGGGCCGCGGCTCGTACATGGGCAGCTTCTGGACAATCGAATCGAAGCGCGAGAGGAACTCGGGAGGGGTCATTCATCCTCAGGGTCGGCATCCGGCCTTCCGGACACCTCGGATCGGGGCTCTAGAACCTCGGGAGGCATGGCTCCCAGGACCAGTATAAGCTGTTGACGCCGGCCCTGGCGAGATACGGAGACGCGAACCGACTCCCCGACGCGCCGATCGCCCAGAGCCCGGGTCACGTCCACGGCCTCCGAGACCTTCTTACCCTCCAGCTCCAGGATCACATCCCCCGGCTGGATCCCCGCTCGGAAGGCCGGACCGCCCGGCGAAACCTCCCGGACCTTGAGGCCCGAGGCCTCCACCTGGATGTAGAGGCCCATCCACGGCCGCTCGACCTTGCCCTTCTCGCGGAGTTCGGAAACCACGAAGCGGGCCGTCTCCACTGGGATCGCAAAGCCAATCCCCTGAGCCCGGGCGGCGATCGCCGTGTTGATGCCGATGACCTCCCCCTTGAGGTTGAGCAGGGGGCCTCCCGAGTTGCCGGGGTTGATGGGGGCATCGGTTTGCAAGAACTCCACGCGCTCGCTGATGGCCACCGAGCGTTTAAGGGCCGAGACGATCCCCGCCGTGACGGTGGTGGAGAGGCCCAGGGGACTGCCGATGGCCACCACCCACTCACCCACCCGAACCGCCCGGGGATCCGCGAACTTCAGGGTCGGAAGCCCTTTGGCCTCGACCTTGACAAGGGCCAGGTCCGTACCGGGATCTTGGCCGATCACCTTGCCTTGGAAGTTACGGCCGTCGGGAAAGGTCACCGTGATGGCCGTGACGCCCTTGGTGACGTGGTTATTGGTCACGATCAAGCCTGAGGAGTCGATCACGAAGCCCGAGCCCACGCCCCGCTGCTCAAAGTAAGGAGGCATGCCTCGGCCCGCACCGAGGTACCCATGGAGGAAGGGTTCGAGGTCGCGCATCGGGTTGCGCTGCCGCTTGACCGTGTCCAGGTTGACCACGGCCGGGGCGGCTCTTTCGACCAGGTCCGCGATGGTCGTCGGCCCCATGGGCACGGCCGCGCCGGTCGCCGTGACCAGGACGAGGCTCAGGACGCCCCCGCCGACGATGGCCTTCATGCCCCGCGTGACGGGGCCGCGCATCCCATGCATGCTCGCCTCCTTTCGCCTCCCTCCATCCTAGGAAGCCAGGCAAGCAAGTACTACGGCGGAATCGCCGGATTTCCCTGTCCGGGACTCGGATTAGGGCTTCACGGCCCGGGTCGCGAGGTACGGCTTCAAATAGCGGTGAATCCCCCCGTGCTCCTCGCCCCAGCCATCCTCGTAAAGGCCCGTCAAGACGAAGCCCGCGCGCAACTGCCCCCCGATCTGATCCTCGAGCGTATGCCCGAAGGACAAGGGCTCCCCCGACGCCAGCACCTGCTCCCGCTCCGCGGGTGCGAGGCTCGTGAGATCCGAGTACGGGATCATGTAGCGCAGCTGGACGATCCCCTCAGCGTCCCGCTCCGGGTCGACGGCGAAGACGATGGGGTTCACGATCCCGGCCAAGAGCACGCCGCCGCGCCGCAGAACCCGGAAGGCCTCCCGCCAGACCGGCAGCACCGACGGAGCGAAGCAGTTGGAACAGGGGTGGAAGACCAGATCGAAGGAGGCGTCGGCGAAGGCCGAAAGATCCTGCATGTCACCCTGGACGGTGCGGATCGCGAGCCCGTCCCGCTCGGCCACCCTTTGATCCTGAGCGAGCTGGGCCGGCGAGTTGTCGAAGACCGTCACATGCGCGCCGGCCGCCGCGAGCAGCGGGCCTTGCTGGCCACCCCCGGACGCCAAGGCGAGCACGTCGAGACCCGGCAACGGCGGGAACCAGTCCCGCGGGACCGGCTTCTGCGGCGTCAAGACCACGTCCCAATCGCCCGCGCGGGCCTTGGCCACGGCCTCCGCCGAGACGGGAACCGTCCAGGGATTCTCCGCCGCCACCGCGCGATCCCAGGCGTGTCGATTGTAGGCCAGGATGTCCATGGCGCCCTCCTTCTTGGCAATATCCCGATCAGTTTACCAGTCGAGGGCCGGCCATGCGGACAGGGAGGCGAGGCTGGACGCCCCCAGGGGCATGGGGTATACTAAGTCTCGTCGTACCTGCCCCTGGTGGCTGTCGGGTTCCACGCGGCATCGGACCGCGAACTCCGCTAGGCCCGGAAGGGAGCAACGGTAAGTGGACACCGATGGGTGTTGTGGGTCCACCTGGCATTTGCTGGGGGCAAGGGCGGCTTGAGACGGGCTTCGGCCCGTCTTTTTTCATGCTTGTCCTTTGCTCGCCCCCTGTCTATCATGGACGCACCGGGGAGCGACTCCGGCTTTGAGATGAGGACCCTCCCCGTGAGCGCGCCGGACTACTACCAGATCTTGGGCGTATCAAACGACGCCTCGGAAGACGACATCAAGCGTGCCTTCCGCAAGCTCGCCCGCGAGCACCATCCGGACCGCCACCAGGGCCCCGCGAAGGCCCAAGCCGAGGCCCGCTTCAAAGAAATCACCGCCGCCAACGACGTCCTCTCCGACCCCCAGAAACGCCAGCAATACGACCAGATGCGCCGCTACTTCTCAGGAGGAGCCGGTGGCCCCTACGGCGGTGCCGGCCCCAGCTGGGAAGGCGGCCCGCGCGGCTTCGAATCCCCCCTCGGCTGGGAAGACCTCTTCGGGGCCGTCTTCGGAAGCGCCTCCCGCGGCGGCCCGACCGCCCCTCCCGGCCGCGGCGCCGAGATCTCGGCCCCGGTAGAGATCTCCCTCGACGAGGCCTACCACGGAACC
>RCUH01002578.1_pt1 | contig 10280 bp, 9 predicted proteins | sample 2166191 | NCBI WGS metagenome assembly RCUH01 (sample SAMN09932848, study PRJNA488358) | compost metagenome | feature: garden; material: soil; isolation source: compost soil in an enriched community after 214 h of incubation | place: Germany: Experimental Botanical Garden Goettingen | collected...
TAGTCATCATAATAAATCGTTTTTTAGTTAGTGAAAAATTAAGATTGCTTGCCATGGAAAAAGTTGCGCCAACATTAGCTTTTTCCAACAGCAGGTTTTGGTAATAGATGGTGTTGGCAGTAGTATCTATTACTTTTTCGTCGGCCAGGAACTCATGGTTAAGTTGTATGGCCTTTTTATAAAAATAAAGCAGCGGATTGAACCAAAAAATGGTTTTTAGCGCTTCAATAAATAAAATATCAAAAGTGTGCTTTTGCTTTACGTGAGTATATTCGTGTGTGTAAAGCACCTCTTCAATTATTCTTAATTCGTATTCCTCTTTATTAACAAATACATAGTTGAGGAATGTATGTGGTAGTGTCTTTTCTTCAAGTAATACCAGTTTTGCGCTTCCTTTTTTTATTGATGGATTGGCTGATGCCTTTTTAATAAAATGAGCAATGTTTTTTATAAAGCGAATTATTAATACAAAAGTGACTATCGCATATACACTCCATCCAATGTAAAACAGGTGATCTATCGGTTGTTCAGTAATTATATTATTTGTAATTGGCTGTGAAGCTATTGTAGCTGATTTATTTGAAACCTTTTCGATATATGTTATCACCGTAATAAAAGGCACAGCTAATGAGAATACTAATGTGCTTAACAGATAGAACCGATTAAACCGATGCATTTTTTCTCTTTCAAACAATAGATAGTACAAGCCCAAAAGGACAGTCATAGCGATTGTTGATTTTAAAAGAAATTCAGACATAATTCAACCTTTTTAAATTATAGTATTAACAATCATTTGCAGGTCTGTACTTTGCAATGTATTTATATTCAATTGGTTTAGGCCATTCCAAGCTATTGTATTGATTTTCGAATCCTTGCTTAGTGTAAAGAATGACCTGTGGTTTGGTGTTTTTATTGTTTGCCTCTTGATTGACAGGCCCATCAAAAAAATAAAGCTCGTTAGGATTGAAATTATCAAGATCGCCTCTTTCTATTTCCTGATTATCAATCCAAATGCTAATGTTTTTATTACTTTTCCATTCATTCCATTGGTTTAGTGTAGGATGATTTAATTCAGGTTTAGCTGGAGGAGAGAGCAGAGCCTGTTTTTCTTTCTCTGTTAAATCATTGAATTTTTTAACGATTACTTCGCCATTTGAAGCAGTGTAGCGAAACTCTGTGTATTTATTATAATGAGCTTTATTTGTTGTTTCAGTATCATTGCTGTTTTTTAGGCTTAAAAAAGTTATAAGTCCTATTACTACCGGTATAAGTCCTACTTTTAAAATGGTAGACTTAGTTTTTGAAGTGGATTTAGTCATCATAAGTAATCTTTGTTTGGTAATTGAAAAATTCAGGTTGCTTGCAAGGTAAAATGGGTTGCCGATTGCTGCTTTCTCCAATAAAAGCTTTTGGTAGAAAACAGCATTATCAAAAGAACTAACAACTTTTTCATCGGCTAGGAATTCATGGTTAAGCTGTATTGCCTTTTTATAAAAATATAATAACGGATTAAACCATAAGGCTATTTTTAACAATTCAACAAATAAAATATCTATAGTATGCTTTTGTCTTACATGCGTTAACTCATGGGCATATAATTCATTTTCAATGGTGTTTTTTTCATGATCTTCTCTGTTTACAAAAATGTAGTTAAGAAAAGTATGAGGCAGTGTTTTTTCCGGAACAAGTACTAATGTTGCCGACTCATATTTTATTATGGGATTTTTATTTGCTTTCCTTATAAAGTGATTGATGTTTTTAATGAATTTGATAAGCATTAAAAAGGTTACTATTCCGTATAAAAGCCAGACCGTTGTAATTATATAGTTTGTTGATGGTAGAGCAGCTATATTTTGTGATGGTACTATAGTTGCTCTTTCTAATGCCATTGCTGTAGCCGCTACAGGTTTTATTATTTTATTGCTGTCTACTTCAATTGTAATAAAAGGCGCAGCTAATGAAATTATCAATGCAGTTAGCAGGTAAAACCTGTTAAACCAATGCATTTTTTCCCTTTCCAGGAAGAGATGGTATATGGCAAGTAATACCAGCATGCACAGCGATGATTTCAAAAGAAATTCCATTATTTTTTCTTTTTTTGGATTTCTTTGTCGATGATTTTCTTTAGTTCTTCCAACTCTGCAGAAGACATGTTTGTTTCTTGTGTAAAGAAAGATGCAAACTGAGCTGCTGAGTTATTAAAGAAACTTTTTATCATTCCGTTTACTTGTTTTGAAGAGTAATCGGATTTTTTCACTAACGGAAAATACTCCCGTGATTTACCATATTCTTTGTAACCAACAAAACCTTTGTCGGTCATTCGTTTTAAAAGTGTAGCAACTGTGGTCGATGCGGGTTTAGGATCGGGGAAAAGATCAAGAAGATCTTTCATGAATGCTTTTTCAAGATCCCAAAGAAATTGCATGAGTTGTTCTTCTGTTTTTGTGAGTTGCATGTTCTACAGGTTTAGAATTGTTTCTACAAATGTAGAGTTAAAATTAATATGTGCAACTTTTTTGTAATTTTTTTTCATATTTTATTTGTTTTCACTGTAAAAGCAATGGATTATTTGTTTAAAATGGTATTTAACTAAGGACTTGTGAAGGAGATTTTATGATGTATAAATAAAAAAATCTGCTACAGGGGCAGATTGAAAGATGATATATTTTTTAGTTAGTGAGTTTTTCTCTTGTTTTTCGCAATGAGTCATTTTTGAGTGATATAGTTTTAAAAGGTATTATCTCCAGCTTTTCTGTTGCAATGTTTAATTGCGGACTTTCCGCTTGTAATGTGGGGGTAGTATTTAATTTTATGAGATTTGCAGAATCTTCGGATGTAAGTTTTTTATTGCTGCCCATAACTTTTTTAAATGGTTTGTGTCCTGGTGCTTTTATAGTAAGTAATGTTCCGGGTAGGCTTTCATATTCATTTGTCATATCCAGTATGAGTTGTTTGTATTCATCCTCAGTAATCTTCTCTTTTGTAGTTATGATGATGTTTCCAGGTGTCTCCTTTTTTATTACCTCATATGTTGTTGATGGTTGTGTTTTTGTTAAAGTACCATTTGTTTGACGAAAAGGAATAGAGGCTGGTTTAGCAGTAGGTGCTGAAGTAGCAGGTGTTACTTTGGCAGTTCTTATTTGTACTTTTTTTACCGAATCGGTTATGGTTCTTTCGGGGCTTGTTGTTTGTATGTTAATAATTTCAGTATTCACTTTTGTTATTGTTTTTTCTTCTATAATGGTGGAAGTTGGGTGTTTTTGAATAACACTAGCCGGCTCATTTGGTGATACAACAAACTGTTTTGTAACAACTGGTGTGGCTGGACTCGTGATAGTTTTAGCTGTAGGGAATAGCATATAAAATGTTATTGCAGTTATTAATATAAGTCCAAGAGCTATAGAGAAAAATATATGTGGTTTAAATGTAGACTTATTATTGTCCAGGCTGTTTTCTATTTTTGCCCATAACTCATCGTCCGGTATTTCGTTAAAACGAATGCTTTGGGTTTTAAAATGATTGAATAATTCGTTATCTGTCATGACTTGCGGTTTTTGTGGTTGTCCCGAAAAATGTTCTTTTTAGTTTTTCTTTGGCATAATTAAGCTGCGATTTGGATGTGCCTTCGCTAATGCCTAACTGCTTTGCAATTTCAGCGTGTTTATAGCCTTCTATAGCATAGAGGTTAAAAACAATACGGGCACCTTCAGGGAGTGCTTTAAGCATTGATTCTATGTCGTCATTATGAAATGGTAATTCTTCTGTAGTGGGTAGTTGAATAACATCGGGAGTGACTTCAAGATTGAAGTTGTTTTTTTTTCTTAACTCCGTCAAGCAACTGTTAACTGCTATTTTTAGTATCCAACCTTCAAAACTGCCTTCGGTTTTGTATTGCCCTATCTTTTTAAAAACTAAAATAAAAGTATTCATCGCTACTTCTTCAGCACGTTCCCGGTCTTTCATGTATCGTTTACAGATACCAAGAACCTTAGCGCCATACATTTTATAAGTATGATGCTGAGAAAGTCGATCTTGATTGCGACAGCCTGCTATGAGGTCATTTTCATTCATTAGTTAATTGGTGTTGAGGTATTGTTTAATTCTTCGATTTTAGAATAAATGGGTTTTACTATTTCCTCTCCACTGCAATCAATGCATCCGTACAGTTTATCTTTCATTACCATAATCCATCCCATTTTGAATTTATCAGTTTTAGCAATCATTTCATACTGTGTCCTTACTATTTCGTTACCATTTGTATCAACAAGTCCCATTAGTCCATCTTTCACTACAATAGCCATATCTGTACAATATTCGCCAAAATCGCCGATACTATCGTATACAGCTGGAATTATTTCCCCACCCATTTCATCAAGATAGCCAATTTGATTATCATGATACACTTTTGTCCATCCTGAAGGGGTTTTATTGAGTTTTATGTTTTCCTGTGCGTTTACTATAAAAGTAAGTGTAAGAAGTGTCGTGGTAAGAAGTGTTTTCATAATAAATAGGTTTTAATTGATGTCTGTTTATTATAAAGATGCGACTGTATTAAAAAGGGTTGGAAAAGTTGCAAAAAAAATCCGCCACAAGGACGGATTTAAATACTATATAAGATCTAAAATTATTTAGACATTTCTGTAAAATACTTGTAGAATAATGGGATAGTTTCAATTCCTTTCAAGTAATTGAATACTCCAAAATGCTCATTAGGTGAGTGGATGGCATCACTGTCAAGTCCAAAGCCCATCATAATGGTTTTGCTTTTTAATTCTTTTTCAAATAATGCTACAATAGGAATACTACCTCCAGAACGTACAGGAATTGGTTTGATACCAAAGCTTTCTTCGTAAGCGCTTGCGGCAGCACGATAACCTATGCTATCTATAGGAGTTACATAAGCCTGGCCTCCATGATGAGGTTTTACCTTTACTGTAACACCTTTAGGAGCAATACTCTCAAAATGTTTGGTAAACAATTTGGTAATTTCATTCCAATCCTGAGCCGGTACAAGACGCATTGATATTTTGGCAAATGCTTTGCTTGCAATAACTGTTTTAGCACCTTCGCCAGTATAACCACCCCAAATACCGTTTACGTCAAGTGTAGGACGGATGGAGTTTCTTTCGTTTGTTGTATAAGTAGCTTCACCATATACATCTTCAATATCAAGTGCTTTTTTGTAAGCATCAAGCGAAAATGGAGCTTTAGCCATCTCGTCTCTTTCTTCACGTGAAAGTTCTTCAACTCTATCGTAAAATCCAGGAATGGTAATATGATTGTTCTCGTCGTGCAGAGAGGCTATCATTTTAGCCAGTATGTTTATTGGGTTAGCCACAGCACCACCATATAAACCTGAATGCAGGTCACGGTTAGGTCCAGTAACTTCTACTTCTACATAGCTAAGGCCTCTAAGTCCTGTAGTAATAGAAGGCTGGGTGTTGGATATCATTCCGGTATCAGAAATAAGGATAACATCGTTTTTAAGTTTTTCCTGGTTGCGTTCCACAAACCATGCAAGACTTGGTGATCCTACCTCTTCTTCACCTTCTATCATAAACTTCACGTTGCAAGGTAGCGTGTTGTTTTTAACCATGTATTCCAATGCTTTTACATGCATGTACATCTGTCCTTTGTCATCACAGGCACCACGGGCAAATATTGCACCATCTGGGTGTAGCTCAGTTTTTTTGATAACAGGTTCAAATGGGGGTGATGTCCATAATTCTACCGGATCGGCAGGCTGAACATCATAATGTCCGTATACTAATACGGTAGGCAGGTTTTTATCTATTGTTTTTTCAGCATATACAATAGGGTAGCCGGGTGTCTCGCAAATTTCAACAAAATCGCATCCTGCTTTCTCCAGGCTTGCTTTTACAGCATCTGCAGTATTGATCACATCTTGTGAGTAAGCGCTATCTGCACTTACTGATGGTATTTTTAATAATTCAATGAGCTCATTTATAAATCTGTCCTTGTGTTCCTGGACATAGTTTTTTAAGTTATCCATTTCTAAATTAATGATATACGGTTGTAGGTCAAAAATACAAAAAAAATAAGTGCAAAAAAATTGAAATTTTTCTTTGATACTAAGAAAACATGCGTATATTTGCACCCGTAATAATGAAACAAATTACTCGTTTTGTTTAGCCTGCGGGTGTGGTGAAATTGGTAGACACGCCAGACTTAGGATCTGGTGCCTCACGGTGTGAAGGTTCGAGTCCTTTCACCCGCACAACTTAAAAGCCTCTGATGTCTCAGGGGCTTTTTCTATTTTAGGGCTTAATTGTTATTTCTGATGAATTCCACTAAAAAGAAATAAAAAAAGCTGCCCGGGAACCAACATCCGGGGCAGCTTAACATCAACCTAATTGTATTATTATCCTACTATAAACAATCCTGCAATTGTTTTTGCTAATTCTCCCGAGATTGGTTCGTCAAAAGATTCTGCTCCTGCGCCTCCGGGTATTCCATTTACTGTAGAGGTGTTGAAACCCGCCTGCATGGCATTTTCTTCTCCATCATATACGGCCTGAGCTGCTTCGGGTAAACCACCACGATCATTGCCTACGATCCATCCTTTTTGACCTCTAAGTCTTCTTATCTGTGATGCGTGCATGGCTTCTACAGAGTGTATTTGTAGTGCCGCTGTAAGCAAGTCGCCATTAGAAATAAGATTACCAGCCTGCCCTTTGTAAGCACGGACTCCAGTGTCTTCAAACGCTTGTGAAAGAGCAAGAAAAGTTGGGTAATCTCCAAAGGCATCAAATGGCCCACCGCCGTTTACGCTTTTAGCTCCTGTAAAGTCGAAAATAGGTTTTGCGGGAGCATCAGCGCCCAGTGCTGTTTTTAAAAATGCTACGTGAGCATTTTCGTGTTTCGATATTTGCGCAATAATATCACGGTCTGCTGCGGGTATTAAGCCGTTAGTATCTAATGCTATGTCATAGAATTCATCTTCCAGATATTCTAATATTAATGCCAGTTGTAATGCTTCTGTAGGCGATGCAGTTACTCCTGTAAATGCAGCAGTTGCAGCGTTTGCTTTATTGGGTGCCAATAAAGCTGCCAGCCCAAGTGGTACGGCTGCAAATGCAGCGGTAGATCCCATTTTTTGAAACTGTAAAAAACTATCTCTTCGGGAGCCTTTATTCCCCAGGCTGTTTATCATGCCTTCGGTGGTAAATGACTCTATAAATTTTATAATATTCATGATGTCGGTTTTTAAATGTTATAGATTATGGTAAGAATTGGGCTGTGAAGGCTGTTTTTATAACACCTAAACCAGATACTGCAGTAATGATTTGTGATGGTTTTAGTGCCTGACCAAGTCCATTCGCTACTGTAACAACATCATCTCCTGCAAAGTCGCGGGATCCCGGGTTAAGAAGGCTTCTTATAGCCGATGCATGCCTTGCCTCTATAGAAACAATTTTACCTGCAATAAGTAAGTAGTTAGTACTGGTAATATATCTTCCGGCACCATTATAAGCCGCTACTCCGGTGTCTTCAAGTGTTTTTGCAGTGTTAAGTACCTGCTGCCTGTTGCCAAAATTTAGCTGGCCATAATCAAACTGAAGACTTGGCAACAATTGATCCTGACTCGAAATAACGCCGGATATTGCTGCTTTAAAAAATTCTCTGTGTATTACCTCATGTCTATATAAATCGGTAAGCACAGCTTTTTCTTCACTATTAAAAACAGAACCAAAATTATTGCCGTTTACGACTCTTGTGTAAAAATCGGCTTCAAGCTGTTCTAGTGCATATGCATAGGTAAGTATGCCTAAATCGCCACCACCAAGATCAAAAACTCCTTTTCTTACACCCGGAAGCTGATTGTCGGGCGTGCTCCCCTTATCATCGTCACTACTACAGCCGGCCATTATCAACCCGGCGCCTGCCAGGGTAAGCCCACTGATTTTAAGGAAGCTTCGCCTGTTTTGCAGGTTAGATCGTACTTCCTCTACTTTTACTTTTTTCATAATCTAAAAAATTAATAGGTTAATAATGCGATTGGTGTGGTTTAATAGTTTTGTTGATTTTGGAATTTATACTTTAACTTACGCTAACTAATTGCTAATGGTTTTGTTACTTTATTAAATTGGCTGTCTTTTTGTGAAAAATTTGTGAGTTTAGTTTAGAACTAATAACGCATTAGTGTTGGTAGTCAATTCTTTATGTGGTTAAAAAGGTGCGGTAATTAATAATAAATAATTTTCAGGATGATCAATTTTAAATACTTTGGCACTTTATTAAAAAACAAATCCCGGATTTGAATGTGATTTTGTAGTTAACTGATTTTTAAAATCTTATTTTGATTGTGCACGTTTTTATTTAAAAATGCCGGAAGTGTCTTTCATTTTTTTTGTTTCTTTACATTATAAATTTTTATAAGGTCATGAAACAAAAAGCTACATTAAAGCAAATAGCGAAAGAACTTAACGTATCTGTATCTACTGTATCTAAAGCATTAAGTAATAGCCCGGAAATAAGTGAGCCTACAAAAATAAAAGTGCAGGAGTTTGCAAAGCTTAAAAACTACAAGCCCAACAATATTGCTGTAAATCTTAAAAACAAAAGATCCAAAACCATAGGTGTTATTATCCCGAATATCCTTAACCCATTTTTTGCAAAAGTTTTTAGTGGTATAGAAAAAGCGGCTAATGACAGAGGGTATAATGTAATAACCTGTATCTCGAATGAATCGCTCGAGAAAGAAATTCATGCAATGGATATTCTTAGTAATGGTACAATAGATGGTTTTATATTGTCAATATCAGAAGAGACCCAAAAAGAACAAAATTTTAAGCATTTTAAGGAGGCAATGGCCGATGATCTGCCTATAGTAATGTTCGACAGGATTTCTGATGAGGTAAATTGCGACAAGATTATTGTAGACGATTTTGATTCAGCTGTAAATGGTACCAATCATCTTATAAAATTAAAATGTAAAAACATAGCGTTGGTTTCTACCATAGATAACCTGAGTGTAGGGAAGCTACGTGCTGAAGGATATGAAAAAGCACTTAAAGAAAACGGCTATAGCATAAACGAAGATATTATATTGCGTACTGATAATACCGACGAGTTTGACGAAAAGCTTAAGGTAATGTTTGACTCAAAAAAAATAGATGGTGTTTTTGCCTTGGACGAACATGCTTCAGTAATGGCTATGAAAATTGCTATAAAAAAAGGATTGAAAATCCCTGAAGATGTACAGATCATTGGATTTGCCGATGGGGTATGGTCTAAAAGACTAACGCCAAGCCTTTCTACAGTTAGCCAGCATGCACCGGAAATAGGTGAAGCTGCTGCCGAAATGCTTATTAACAGGCTTGAAGACAAATCAGAGGAGACGCCAGCTTATGTAACCAAAGTGATTAAAACCGAACTAAGACAACGTGAATCGACACGGAAATTATAAATAAAAAGCCTCATATAGAGGCTTTTTTTATTCTTTCTTAAATTCGGTTATCATGCCATCGGCCTGCTTGAGAGTAAATCCTTTTTGAGTAAAGGTTATTGTAATACCGGCAGGGTCAAAATTAAATTCATTTTCACTAAGTGGATTTAAAGGGAACGATCCCTGGTCTGTAGCGTGTGCTATAAGCTCTCCATTCACTAATTTAATATCTACCTTAAAAGGTAATGACGGGGTGCTGTATACACCCTCGTAGCTTTTTAAAATGCTTTCGTCTATTGTCGCGCTTTTAAGATTAGGGAACGGATAAGGCAGTTTGTAATAACAGCTTAAAATCCCCATTACAATATCATTGTAGTTATAGTTATCTCCATTTACAAGAAGCGCAAAGCCAAGTTGTTCTTTAGGATAGTAGCCTAATACTGAATTGAAGGATTCGATACCGCCATTGTGCCCATAGAATTTTCTTTCTATAAAAGGAAAAGCAAATATACCACTGCCATAAGCATTATCCATTTGTGTCATTATGTCTAATGATTCCTTTTTAATGATCTTCCCGTCAAACAATGCTTTAATAAATTTTGTAAGATCGGCTGCTGTAGAAGTTAGACCACCTGCAGCTCCCGCAACAGATTCATGCCATTCTTCTGTTTTAACCCATTTTCCGTTTACAAAGGAGTAGGAGTAAGCCTCATTTTTTTTAGAATTTATCTTTGTATAGTAATAGGTGTTTTTCAGTCCGACTCTTTTTACTATCCTTTGCGCTACGTTTTCTTTATATGGTTTTTTTGTAATGTCCTGTATAATGTAACCAAGCAATAAATAATTAGAGTTGCTGTATTCTGCTTTTTTT
>RCUH01002583.1_pt1 | contig 10255 bp, 8 predicted proteins | sample 2166191 | NCBI WGS metagenome assembly RCUH01 (sample SAMN09932848, study PRJNA488358) | compost metagenome | feature: garden; material: soil; isolation source: compost soil in an enriched community after 214 h of incubation | place: Germany: Experimental Botanical Garden Goettingen | collected...
AAATAACTATAATATAGCTGCTTAAAATTTGTTTTTATCATAACAATCATCTCGATCCGATAGGTATCGGATGAAGCGCAGCGGAACGCCCGCCTGCTTCGGGCAGGGAAAGATCTGTCTCGAGATAGATTTCTGCACTGCGTTGCAATCCGGTCGAAATGACGGAACGAGGCGACAAAAGCCACGGATGCACAGAAAAACACGGATTGAGAATTAACTAAAAAGATTGCTTCACTCTTCCACACCAGCCCACACTTCGGTTCGCAATGACGGAAATTAAAGCCACAATCACAAAACCACTGGGCCGTCTCACAACAGCCCAGTAATATTTTAATCCCTATATCCATCCCTGAAACTATAGTGCGTTTGTTCATTACAGATTACATAATCAATAATTTCGATGTTTAGCTTTGAGCAGGTAGTAAAGTAGGAGTTTACTAAAAGTTCATCGAGCTGGTTAACCTTTATGGTTTTAACATCGCAGTAGTTTAACACCAGTATGCCATAAGCATTGCAAGCAACCGCTAACCCGGCCAGTTGCTGTATACAGTTGATTGATTTTGCCTGCCGTTTTAGCTTTTGCCAGCAAAAAACCTCATGGTTTTGGTTCACAAACAGCACATACCATGCGCAGGCATTGGCGGTTAATGGCTTACCTCGTAGCTGTTTTAAAAATTGAATTGAGTTGCTAGCCTAATTTACATTCACGGGCCTTTTCAGTGCCTGATAACCGAACTTCAATTCGGCTAAAGCAATTTGATTTTTTGTTGGTTGCATTTTGCGAAAAATTAAATACATGCCCAACTGTGTTCGCGATATAAATATAGTAAATAACAATTAAGATGATGAAGAAATCAATTATTGGAGAGTTGATTTTAATCGTGTATCCGTATTTATTGGGGAGACCCTGAAATAAATTCAGGGTGATGGTAAAGGGGGGTGACGGCATGGGTGATAGTAAGCGTAAATCTTGCTAATCGTACAGATTATCACATCTCCCTCTGCGTACTCAGCGCCTCTTTCTCTGTGTGCTTTGTGTTTAAAAATGCTACAGGCACAACTAAACTCAAAAGCCTTATTCGTCATTAAATTCCTCTTGACAATAACTAACCATTTCGTTATGTTTGGTTTTACTATTCCCAAACCGAGTGCTAGTGCTGTCTTAGCCCGGTTTTAAATAATCATCCCACATTTATTAACGGGTTTTATTACCTATAAATTAATTAGGCTATGGCCATAACGGGCATGATTAGGGAACCTCCGCGTTCTGCAAAAGCTGCGAGGGCAGCACAAAAACCTTCAGAAAAACCCTTTTTTAGGTTAAAAGAGGCAAATTACTTTGATTTGCTGCCACCATAGGTGGCAGCAAATCAAAGTTTGTTTGAAACCTCGCCACCATAAGTGGTGCCAAATCAAAGTTACTTTGAAACCTTCCCACCGTGGGTGGCAGCAAATCAAAGTAAAAAAGCAAAAAACAACATCAACCATTAAATTAAAATCTATGATTAATTCTATCGTATTACAACCACTCCGCAACGCAGAGTATATCCAGTTTCTAACCGATACCTTAAACATTGTATCTAAAAATAATCCGGTGGCACTTAATGTTAGCACACAGTACGATGCGCTACTTGTTGCAAAGGATAATGCTGAGAAACTTTTTAAAATCAGTCAGGCAAGTTTGGTAACCGAAGAAATAGAGGCATTAGATAAACGTAGAGATGATGCCATAAACGGTATTAATTTACACATTCAAAGTTTAACCTATAGTTCCGATCTTGTAATAAACAAATATGCTAAAACCCTTTCGGCGCACCTGGCCTTATTTGGTCCGCACATTGCTATTGAGAATTACCAGAGCGAAACTACCATCCTGCGCAATATTGTTAACGATTGGGAAACCAAAGCCGAACTACAGGAAGCAATAACCGCTTTAAACCTGGGTAACTGGCTTACTGAGCTGGAAACGGCCAACAACGATTTTAACCAGGCTTATATTAAGCGCAACGAAGAACTGGCCGCAGCACCTACTGATAAACTGCGCGAGTTACGCAACATTGCCAATAACTGTTATTATAAACTCCGCACGCGTATTAATTCGAACCTCGATATTAACGATGGTGCCGAGCCATGGGCAGCCACTGTTAACCTGCTTAACCTGCATATTAGCACTTATACGCTGTTGCAAACGCGCAGGGCTGATGGACCGGGAGTGGATCCATTGGTAGATTAATTTTTAACTATAGATGCATATAGATTTTTGTATACTAAAATTTGTATGCATCTTTTTTATCTGTGGTTAAGTGTTTAAAAAAGCTTTTAAGCTTACAATAATAGCTACATGCCCACCCAGAACATTTAAATCTATATTATTATCTTTAATCCCATAAACGCACTCCAATGTTTGCCTATACAATTAAAACTCAAAAAACATTATCAGCATTTGTTTACTGCCTGCTAATTTTAATTGCAGTTTCCTGTGCCAACAAACCGGAAAAAAACAAAGTAGATGTAGCGATCAAAATAGATTTGATCAAAAAACAGCTTGGCAATACTGGTTATTCCATTTCAATACCACCAAATTATCCGATAAAAGTAACCGATGGCCCTGATCTCTCGGTATATTATTTCTCACCAACAGATACCACACTTACCAATAAATTTAACGGCGGAATCTATGTCGGGAATTATCCCACTAAGCTTGACGCAGAGAATGATAGCTGTAAAACCGAGATATTAAAAAGTATTTTTTTGAATAAAGTACAGGAACGGGAGGTTTATAATTGCCAAAATAAATATGCCATACAAACCATTATAGAAAATGAAAACGGCGATATGTGGGTCCAAAGACTCCATGCTTTCGGACGTACCAAAAATAGAGCTGACCTGCAGCTGATCTTGAAAATTTATTCTGCCTTAAAAAGAAAGGAAAAGGTTATTAAATAATCAGGCTTGCATCTTTTTCAAATTGAATACTAACTTAATGCCCCTAACTATGAAACCAAACTTTGAACAATGGATTAAGAAAGACCGGAAACTAAATGATTTACTGGTTGAAATACAATCGACTGATAGTCCCCCCTTTGAACAAGCAGAATTAGCTTTTGATAAACTCTGCGCCTTATATAACCTGCCTAAAATGCCCGAAGATTTGGCACAGTTTGAAGCGTATTATGAGCGTAAGGGAATTGATGCACCCCGCTCGGTATACGAGGAGGCTGCATTGTTAAAATTTCTCGAACCACATGACGACCCCCGGGGAGTTATAGTACTTGCCGTTTTTCATGTAAAAAACGACATTGGTGTTGATTTGAAAGATGTTTTTGCACAAGCGCCCGATAAATTACCCGAAATACCAAGGTTAGGAATAAGAGGTGAAGGACTTGATACCGAGATTATTTTTATAAAAGACAATGAAAACTGGTTTGATTTAGGCTGTAAGGTAATGATGCAGTTAAGTTAGGCATATACTACCCAGTACTCTGGCTGAGCTGAGACATTTAGTTAAATTGCTTCATATCCTCTCATCAAAGAGAATTTAAACCATCTATGATGTAATAAGCTTACATGTGCTGAAATGCCTTATATTGTTCCCCCAGACTTCGAACTAAAAAATATACCCATTAAATGGTATTGATGCGGTGTAGGGTGTTTGGGAAATTTGCTTGCAGTAAACAAACAATTTAGGGCATGAAAATAAACAAACTCCTGCTAATGGCACCAGTGCTTGTGTTATTGGCAACAGCATCGGGTGTAATGGCGCAGGTTAAGAAACCGGCAGCCAAAGCAGCTGTTCCGGCTAAAACCAAATATGGGGCTTTAGCAATCGACCGGTCAAATGGTTTTTATTATGGTTTCTCTTTCGATCAGCCGAGCCGGCCGGAAGCTGAAAAAAGGGCTATAGATGAGTGTACCAAACGCGGTGGCGCTTGCAGCATTGTACTTACTTACTCGGGCACGGGTTGTGCAGCCTATCGCACCATTAATGGTAATGTAGGTACGGCATTTGGCTGGGGTATAGCTAAAACAAAAGAGGAAGCTGATGCAATAGCCATTAAAGAATGCTTAAAAAGAAGCGGTGGCACTCAACCCAATAACTTTGTTTGGAGTTGTAATGCGGCACAAGCGGCTCCGTTAAAAGAAATATACAATGCTTCGCCCGAAATTACTGGTCCGGTAAAAATTGGTAACCAGGTGTGGACAAGCACCAACTTAAATGTGAGCACCTACAGAAACGGCGAACAGATTTATTATGCAGCCAACCAGAAAGAGTGGGAAAAGGTTAGCAGGGAAAAAATTCCGGCTTATTGTTACCTTAATTTCGACAGCAGTAACGAAAAGAAATACGGAAAGCTTTACAACTTTTATGCCGTTACCGATCGCCGCGGTTTAGCGCCAGCGGGCTGGCATGTGCCTAGCAGCAACGAATTTTTAACGCTTATTTCGGCGCTGGGTGGCGAAAAGGTAGCAGGCAAAAAAATGCGCGGTACTACTGGCTGGGATGTGCAAGACTCATACAAATTTGCACATGGCAATGGAGATAATTCATCGGGCCTTAATTTACTTACCAACGGTAGCGCTGGCGGCGATGAATATGGCGGTGGCCAATCTTTCAAATATGGCGTATGGTTAAGTTACTGGTGGTCTTCTACCACCAAATCAAGCGGCGACAGCTTTGCTTATTACCTTGACTTTAACAAATACAGCGAACCACGTGTAACCGATTACAGTAAAACTACTGGTAGTGCGGTACGGTTGGTGAAAGATTAAATATCCGTATCACAATAATGCTCAGATTTCGTAACCTAAAGGGTAGAAATCACCTAATCAACCGGAAATGTTCAAAGATTTCCGGTTGATTTTGTTTTGGGGGATGACCAAAGTAATTCCTGGAGCACATTCACCATATATGGCATTGAAGGAAATATAAGTTGGGATCGTCATCGTTTGTAACGAGGACGGGCGAGAACAGCGATTTTATCGCAGAGTTCTCCATATCGATTACATATTTAATGGAGAGACCCTGAAATAAATTCAGGGTGACGATTGAAAAAACCTCGGATTTTCAACGCCATGCATAAGCACCCAGCCTTCGGACCTCTGACTGCCGACTAAAGACTAACTTATTCCCTCAACTTCTCCTTAATCCCATCAGCTAACTTTTTCACTTTCATGTAACCAGATAAAGAATTATTTCTTTTATCGAAATTAATCACCAGCCAGCCTTTCTGTGCTTTCAGGTTGAATTTATCGCTGCCATTTAAATTAACAAACAAATCGATATGCTGATCTAACGGAAGTTCGTTATCCAGTGCACTATCGAGGTATTTCTCCAGCCTGGCTGTTTTACTTTCGGCGTACTTCGCTTCAAACTTAAAGTTAGTGTCGTTATCCGTAGTGCTGAGAGATAAGTGGCCACCGCTATTGCGGCATCCGAAGCTTAAAGCAGTAAATAAGATTGCGATGAGGTGTAGTTTGTATTTCATGATTGTATTTTTATTGGGTTAATTGGTTAATTGTTTGAACTGGTTAACTGTAGCGCGCGCGTTTTTCATCCCCCTGCCCCCGACAAGGTTCGGGATAATAGAATTCCTGACTATCGACTCGGGGCTACTGACTCCCGACTCCAAACTCTTTCATCCCCCTGCCCCCTTCAAAGGGGGACAAGATCTGGGATAATAGGATTTCTGACTCAAGACTCGTGACTACTGACTCCCAGCTCAAAACTCCAAGCTCCGAACTCAAAACGCCCTATCCTCCTGCCCTGCCTTTAATATCATCCGTAGCGGTATTTCTCGATCGGGCCGATTTTACATTCTGGTTTCCGAAATTATAGCTGATACTGAAATTAGCCCTACGACTAGTGTAACGGTTCACCACTTTCATGTTAATGTTTTGGTACACCAGCTTGCCTTCCCAATGGTTGGTGAGCAGGATGTCGTCCATATTTAAGCGCAGTTTCAGTTTTTTATCGAGCAATGTTTTTTGTATTCCAGCATTTAGCGCGCCCTGGTAAATGGTGGTTTGCTCTACTCCGCTTACCCTTGGCGAGTTAAGCCAGGCACTTATTTCGAGACTAAAATTCTGCGGCAATGTAAAAGAGTTAGAAGTATATAAATTTACCGCGGCTTTACCGGCGCTGTAAGCCGCGCCTTCAATATTACCATCATTAAACTTACCATAGTAAACACTTACATTGTTCTGTATGTTCCACCATTTGGCAACCCGAACCGGCACGTACAAATCGGCCGAATAGTTTTGCGAACGGCCCAGGTTCTGACGAATTACGCTGATTACCCGGGTTGCATCATCCTGCTTGCTGATTTGCGTAATCATATCGCGGGTATCGGAATAGCTTAAAGAGAACGAAATTTCCTTGTAGCTATAGCTAATCTGGTAACTGTTGGTAAACTGGGGTTTCAGGTATGGGTTTCCCTGATCAACCGCCAGTGGATCCATATAAAAAACAAAGGGGTTTAGCTGCTGGTAATTTGGTCGGTCTACCCTGCGCCCGTAAGAATACCTGATATTGTGGTTTTCGCTAATCTTTTGGTTCACAAATACCGTTGGGAACAAAGAGAGGTAATTGCGTTCTACCGATTTATTATCGGTAACCGAGGTACCGTTTGAGTGGGTATGCTCGGCACGTAAACCCAACTGAACCTGCCATACTTTCCACTCTTTAGAGAAACTACCGTAAACCGCATTAATATTTTCTTTGTACACAAAATTGTTCGATTTGCCCAGGTCGTTTTGCCATACTCCGCCAATCAGCTGCTCAGAAATAAAGTTGTTATTGGTAACTACATAACTGCTCTTTAAGCCTGTTTCTATCTTCACGGTTTTAGAAAGCGGTAAAGTAAAATCTGTTTTCGCAGCGTACACCTTTATATCGGCATCTGTATTGTTGCGTAAGCTGGTTTGGTTGGTGGGGTTGCCGCCTGAATTTAGATAATTGGCCAAAAAGTTCTCATCCTTCTTGTTGCTGAAGCCCGAAAAATCCATATCGAAGGTTAAGCTCTTTCCTTTTTTATCAAAATCGTGTTTGATGTTAAAGTTAGCCGTTAAGTTGCCCACCGGTGAGCTCGAACTGGCATCCTGTAAAATATAACTCTGGCTGGCAGAACCGTTTTGCACGGCACTAATATTGGTATTGCTAAAATTCGTCAGCTTTGTATTTACGGTATTTGCATCGAGCATTACACCAAATACAGTTTTTTCCGAAGCATAATAATCGGCCCCTATTTTCCCCTGAAAACCAACCCCCTTATTTTTACGGTCGAAATTTTGTGTTAAAGCACTTGCCAATCCGTTTGATAAGGTGGTACGGGTTAAAAAGGTGTTGTTAAACTGTGCTTTTCGCGCTACTGCACCATTACCAAAAATATTCCATTTGCCCTGCCTGTGGTTTAAATTCAGGTTTACACCGGCGCGGAACAAATCGCTGGGCGAATCGGGCATAATTCCCTGCCCGGTATTTAAAGAAACCGTCCCGTTAGTGCCGTAAGCCTTGTTTCTTTTAAGCTTAATATTAATGATACCCGCATTTCCGGCAGCATCGTATTTGGCCGAAGGATTGGTTATCAGTTCTATGGTGCCAATCTGATCGCTGCTCATGTTGCTGAGCAAAGTGGTAATATCGGCTCCCGAAAGAAAATTACTTTTGCCGTCAATCATCACCACTACACCGCTTTTGTTATTCAGTTTAATCTGGTCGCTGTTCCGGTCAATTTGTACACCCGGTGCTTTTTCTAAAACTTCAAGGGCTGTACTTCCTGTAGCGGTAAGGCTGTTTTCTACATTTAAAACTGTTTTATCGATCTGGTGCTCAATAAATGGTTTACGCCCCTGCACACTTACCTCTTTAAGTTGTTTGCTCACGCTTTCCATCCCAATGGCTGGCAATTGTAAATCTTCTTTAAGCAAAAAACGAGCTGTTCTTTTGGTTTTAAAGCCTACAATTGATATCGACAGCAGGTATTCGCCCTCCTTTAAGCCGGCAATTCTAAATTCGCCGTCAATATTGGTCGATACGCTTTTTACCAGGGTAGTATCCGGATATTTCAGCAGCCGAACCACGGCAAACGATACCGGAACGGTCTTTTCATCAACAACTTTCCCCGAAACGGTATTTAATTTTTGGGCAAAAGAAGCCCCACATGCCAGCAGGCATGCAATTAGCGTAAATAATGTTTTCATGGTTTTTCTTGGTTTTAGGTGATCGTCATCTCGACTGGAGCGTAGCCTAATGGAGAGATCTTTTAAAATAGATTTCTCGACTGCGTTACACTCCGCTCGAAAGGACGATCTGTTTAGATTTCTCCGCCATAATCGGAACAATTCGCTTATTCTTCAGGCTCGATACCCAGTTCCTTTTTCACCTCGCCAATCCGGTTCAATACAGAATCCTGATAAATGGTATCGGTAGTTCTATCTCTAAGCTGTAATTTTAAATCATGTAATTCTTCTTCCAGTTTTTGCTTTTTGATTGCTTCTTCTTTTAATTCGGCAATACACTTCAAACCATCTTCAGTCATTACCCAAACACTATTATCATTGTGGTCGTTTTCAGTTTCATTGCAGCTCCATGCCCAGTAATTGTTAATGTAGCGGTACGAATCTTCTTTTAAAATTAATCTGGTACCCACCGGTACTTCGAGGGTTAACCTCACTTCCTGGTTGCGCCAGGTAGTGCCTTTATTTAACCTGAAGCGCGGGTTAAATACCATAGCCGAATCTTTTAAGGCATAGGTATAGCTTATATTCTGCGCATTCTGCAAAGCGTTTGAAAAGGTTTTACCCTGCGATTCGTATTTCTGTGTTAAACGTGTAATATTCGTTTCGCTCTTTTCGATATTAATGCGGATTTTATTCGGCGTAACAAAAGGACCATCTTCAAAATCATCCACTACAATCTGATTTTTTTGGTTGAGGTCGATGTGATAGGCAATGCTATCTTCCTTGCTGAAATATTTACTCTTGTCGATATCAATTATATAAGTACCATAGCTTTTCAAATCAACAGTTTGTGTTAATTCTGCATGTTGCTTAAACTCTGATGATATTTTTGCCGCCTGATATCCGGTAATGGCCACACCCACCAGCCAGATGATTAACAAGGCAAAAGAAAGTGTTTTATTAATGGCCTGTTTGTTAAATGCTACCCTGATCGAGAAAAGCACCAAAGCTAAAACCGGAATAAACAACACTACAAAGGCACCAAACAAAATTGCGCCACGGTTGCCATCATTTATAATCGAGAATGGGAAATACTCATAAATGCTCGAATCCCAGAAACCCTGAAAAGCAGCTGTAGTAACAATTAGTGTGAGCAGTAAAAATGCACCGAAAACCACGATAAAACCAGCGATAACTTTAAAAATCACTTTGCCGGTACCCGATATAAAACGGCCAAGCCACTCGAAAAACTCGCCGATAAAAATCCCAAAACGTGTAAATAAAGGTTGTGCATGTTTATTTACTTCGCTTAAACGTTCTTTAACCGCCTGTAGTTCTTCATCCAGGTTCTTTTGAAAGCCCTGCAGGTTGGCAGGCTCGCCTTTCATCTCCATTCTTTCGATACGCGATTTCGCCTTTGGCATAATAATCCAAAGTATCGCGTATACCAATAGTCCAAATCCCCCTATAAAACTGATTAGCAATGTTGCCAATCTAATCCACTTTGGATCTGTATTTATATAATGGGCAATACCTGCACAAACTCCTGCAACCACGCGGTCATCCATATCACGGTATAATTTTTTCTCAACATACTGATATTGGTAAGCACTTTGCGCAACAGGTTCTTCTTCGCCCTCTGCTGTGGTATCAAAATCCTGTACCCTGCCCATCTGTGCAATAACCGAGTTTACATTGCCCGCGTCAACAACCTGCTTTTTCTGCTCTTCCAGTTGCTCGGTTAACAATTCGGCAATCCGGTTTTCAATATCTGTTACAATTTCCAGATCGTCGGCATGGTTGGCAAAATATTGTTTTACCTCGTTCAGGTACGCCTTTAAGAGTTCGTAAGCACTTTCTTCAATATGAATAATCGTGTTCCCTATATTTATGATGATGGTCTTTTCCATTTCCTTGTTACTAATGATTATGAATTGGCACCTTTTTGCGAAACCCCTACCGCGTAGGCCAGTTCCTGCCAGGTTTGATCTAATTGTGCTAAAATGCCTTTGCCAACTTCGGTTAAGGTGTAATATTTACGGGGCGGGCCTGAGGTAGATTCTACCCAGTTGTAGCT
>RCUH01002587.1_pt1 | contig 10231 bp, 8 predicted proteins | sample 2166191 | NCBI WGS metagenome assembly RCUH01 (sample SAMN09932848, study PRJNA488358) | compost metagenome | feature: garden; material: soil; isolation source: compost soil in an enriched community after 214 h of incubation | place: Germany: Experimental Botanical Garden Goettingen | collected...
AGACAGTGTAAGCATCAATAAAGTATTTTTTAAACTACAAGATCGCCAGGGTAAGGATATAGATACCACTTTTTACAAGGTCGATTTCAAGAAAAGTACACTTATTTTTAGGAATGGCTTTACCGATACCGATACACTTACGATTCGATATCTTAGCTACCCAGACTATCTTACCAAAAAATACAGCATTTATGATGAAAGCCGTGTGGTTAGCAATGGCGCAGGAACAGAAAACCTATATAAAGTAACACGCGACCCTCTTAATACCTTTAAACCTTTTGATGGACTTACCACATCGGGGAGTATCACACGTGGAATAACAGTCGGTAATAATCAAAGTGCCGTTCTTAACTCAAATCTTGATTTACAGATAACCGGAAAATTATCAGACAAAGTAAGTCTCCGGGCATCCATACAAGACACTAATATCCCTTTACAGGAAGGAGGATATTCTCAAAAGCTCGATGAATTCGACCAGATATTTATTGAAATGTATGCTGAGAAATGGAGCATACGCGCAGGTGACCTCTTTCTCGAAAACAGGCAATCACGCTTTTTAAATTTTAATAAAAAAGTACAGGGCCTTTCAACCACATTTACATTTGGTGGAGAAGATAACAAAACCTCAATATTTGCAGCTGCAGCACTCGTGCGCGGGCAATATGCCAAAAGTACTTTTACAGGACAGGAAGGCAACCAGGGACCTTATAAACTGCGTGGTCCTAATGAAGAGCTGTATATACTCGTAATATCGGGATCTGAAAGAGTATTTGTAAATGGTATTCTTTTAGAGCGTGGTGAAAACAATGACTATATAATTGATTATAATGCCGGGGAAATAATATTTACTTCATTATTTCCTATTACATCGGAGATGCGTATTAATGTTGAATACCAATATTCCGACCGTAGTTACACCCGCTTTGTAACCTATGGTGGCGTAACGCATGAAACAGACACATGGAGCATAGGTGGTTTTGTATATTCTGAAAACGACGTTAAGAATCAGCCTTTACAGCAGAATCTTTCCGAAGAACAGGCAGCCATACTAAGAAATGCCGGAGATGACCCTAATTTAATGACAGCCCCTTCTGCTTTTAAAGATTCTTATTCTGAAAACAAGACGCTCTATAAAAAAGTTTTTGTCAATGGTATAGAAGTTTTTGAATACTCCAATAACCCCGACGACGAACTTTACAACGTACGCTTTAGCATTGTAGGTAACAATCAGGGTAACTATATACTGGCTAACGCTGCTGCTGTGGGAAGGATCTATCAATACGCAGAACCTATTAATGGTATCCCTCAGGGTAATTACGAACCTATTATACGCCTTACAGCTCCGTCCAAAATTCAAATTGCAACAGTTTTGGGTAAATACAATCCCAGCGAAAAAACAGTTGTGGACTTTGAGGTTGGTATTAGCAATAATGACCTTAACTTATTTTCCCCTATAGATGATGGCAACAACAAAGGTTTCGCCGGAAAAATAAATGCCAAGCAACGACTATACACAGGTGCCTGGGAACTGGATGCGTTTACCAATTATCAATTTATTCAAAAGGATTTCAGAACTATTGAACGTCTTTTTAATATCGAATTTAATCGTGACTGGAACATATCTAATATTTTAACTACCGAAGGAAACCAAAGTTATCTTGTTGCCGGAACCACTTTTAGATTACCGCAAAAAGGGCAAGTTAATTACCAGTTGGAAAAACTCGATTTCACTAACACTTTTAACGGTACGCGTCATGTGATTGATGGACGTCTTACTTTCAATAAGCTGCTCGTACAAAATCGTGGCAGCTTTTTACAAAGCGACAGTCAGTACTCTACATCAACCTTTATCCGTAATGAAGCATTGGCAAAGTATCATGTGGGTAAAAATTGGGTAGGTGGTACTGTTCGCGTAGAGGACAATCAGGAAAAAATTAAAGAAACCAAACAGTTTTCGGCATTAAGCCAACGTTTTAGTGAGTTTGGTGCTTTTATAGGCCGTGGTGACAGTACCAAAGTATATGTAGAACTAGGTTACCTACAACGAGCCAATGACAGCCTTGTAGATGGCATTCTTAAAAAAGTAAATACTTCCCGTTCCTACTATCTTAAATCAAGACTATTACAAACCGATAAAAGTGACCTTACTCTTTTTGTTAATTATCGTAACCTGAAGTTCGAAGATCCTAAATTTAAAAGCGAACCTTCGCTCAACTCCCGATTATTATATAACGACCGATATTGGGATCAGTTGGTGCAGGTTACCACTGCTTACGAAACAACATCCGGAACTATAGCACAACAGGAATTTACCTACCTTGAAGTAGAAGCCGGACAGGGTGTATACACCTGGGTAGATTATAATGGGAATGGCATACAGGAACTACAAGAGTTTGAAATAGCACCTTTCCCCGACAAAGCTACTTTTGTGAGAGTTTTTTTACCCAATCAGGTATTTGTGCGTACCCACCAAAATAAATTTTCGCAGTCGCTTACCCTTAACCCCAACCAGTGGCAAAGTGAAACAGGGTTTAAAAAATTCCTGTCGTACTTTTATAATCAAACATCCTTTTTAATTGATCGAAAGATCGAGCGGGATACTAATAATTTCGACCTGAATCCTTTTTCTTCCAGTGAGGATAATTTATTAGGACTCAACTCAAGTATTCGTAACAGTTTATTCTACAACCGAGGCAAACAGGATCATTCGGTTACCTATACTTATCTTAAAAACAGGGCGAAAACTTTGCTTACTGTAGGATCACAGGAAAACAGTAATAGTTCACATCAGCTACAATATGCGCATTTGGTTAAAAAAACATGGTTATTAGGCTTCTCCGGGCAAACGATCGAATCGGCAACTGCATCCGAGAATTATGGCACTAAAAACTTTAGAGTAGAGGGTTATTTACTGGCTCCTAAGCTTTCCTATATCTTTTCGAGGAATGCAAGCTGGGATGTTTTTTATGAATACCGAAGTAAAGAAAATCGTATAGGCGAAATGGAAACGTTATACCAACAGCGTGTGGGTACTTCTTTTACCTATGCCTCAGAAAAACAATTTACAGCAAGCGGAGAATTCTCACTCTATAAAAATGATTTTACCGGTAACGAACTTTCTCCTGCTGCTTACCAAATGTTGGAAGGATTACAACCGGGGCAAAACCTTACCTGGAGATTGCTATTGCAAAAAAACCTTACTCAGTTTCTCGATATCAATGTTAACTATCAGGGTAGAAAAAGTGAAACCAGTCAGGCAATACATACCGGAAGTGTACAGCTAAGAGCCTATTTTTAGGGCACAAAAAAATCCCCTTTCCACACGAGTAAAAAAGGGATTTTAGACTAAACAAAACTACTAAACTATTACTTTTATTTTCTCAACTAATATGATCTGTTTTTATGTTGATGCAAAAGTATACCCCTGGTGTAAAGTGGATGTTAGGGAGAGATTATCTTTTGTGAAACAAAGCAAATAGATTGAAATATATTAGTTAGTTGTTTTTCCATCTGGTTTCTCTCCAAACCTTTTGTTCTTCTTTAGAAAAAAATGTCCAGGCTACAATCCTGCTGGATTTATTCCCGGTTCCCATCGGAATCGTTTTAATTTCATTAGCTTCACTCTTTTCTAATGCTTTATAAATTCCTTTTAAATTAGATTGTTTCGACACTAAGGTCGAAAACCAATAACAGTTTTTAGCTATTTTTTTACTTTCAATAACCATCGTATTAATAAACTCATATTCTCCACCCTCGCACATAAGTTCATTACTGATTCCTGCAAAATTAAGTTCCGGTATTTTTTCCCTTTTCCCTGACAGATTTTTTATTTTTCTGCGAGTTCCTTCCTGGGCAACTTCAAGAGAAGAATGAAAAGGAGGATTACATATCGATACATCTATTTTATCATCTGCACCTATTATACCATGAAAAATATTCTTCGGATACTTTTGTAGCCTACACTCAATCTTATCTTTAAGTGACGGATTGGCATTGATTATATTTTCAGCCGATGCTATCGATTTTGGATCAATATCAGAACCTATAAATTTCCATCCATATTCAGTAACACCAAGTATCGGGTAAATACAGTTAGCTCCAATACCAACGTCAAGACACATAATTTTATCCCCAGTCGGAATTCTACCAAAATTACTCTCGCCTAATAAATCGGCAATACGATGGATATATTCTGCTCTTCCAGGTATTGGAGGACATAAATTTTCATCAGGAAACTCCCAGTACTGAATTCCATAATAATAGCTTAGTAATGCCTTATTTAAAAGTTTTACCGCAATAGGATTCGAAAAATCAATTGAATCATCACCAAATTTATTTGGTTTCACATAGTTTTTTAATTCAGGATTCGAGGCTATTAATGCACTTAAATCATATCGCTCCCTATTTTTATTTCGGGAATGCAACTCTGTTTTTTCTTGATGTTTTTTTTCTGATGACATGATTTATTATTATTTCTGACAGGAATCTCGTCTTAATCCCGATTTTATATTTTCAGTTAGAATTTATCGTGCTGTTATTTATCTAAACCAAACCCGGCTTGTCAACTCTTCTATTAGAAGGTCTAAAATACCATGATATTATGGTAAGAACCAGTAACAATAATGCAGGGAATATCTTAGCTATAGGATTACCTGATATAATATGCGACACTACCGCACCCGACATAGCAAAAAAGAAACCGGCATAAGCCCACTCCTTTAATAAAGCAAATTTAGGGATAAGCACCGTGATTACTCCTAAAATCTTCCAAATAGCAAGTATTGTCAAAAGATAAGCCGGATAACCTAAATGTGTAATATTATCTACCTCTTCTTTTGTTTTAATTAGTTGAACTATTCCCGTCGACAACATACCCAATGCAAGCCAGGCAGTCGAAACCCAATATATAATCTTATCTCTCTTTGTCATAACATATTTTATTTACTTAATATCTCCTGCAAACGATTATGTGCCATATTTATACCCTGAGCAAACGGCAACTGCAACATCTTATCTCTAAGTGCGATTGATCTATACACTATTTGCATATTGAGTTTGCTTGTAGTATCAGTCAATTTTTCAAATTCCAGAAATTCAAGCTGAATATCAAAAGGGGCATTTTCCATTTCAAAAGTGCGTACAATTTTTTGGTTTGAAACAAAATCATGAATTGTTCCATTGGCTTTAAATACCACATTGCCACTAGCATCCGATGTTTCAAACTGCCAGCCACCATGTTTTTTGTTTTCAAGTTTCAACACTTTTGTTCCCATCCATTGTTCAACAATTTCAGGTTCAGTATACGCCTTAAAAAGTAATTCCAGAGGTAAATCAAATTCTCTAGTAATCATTAATTCCTGTTTACCTTCCTCTGCATTGATTTTTGTTTTTCTTTCCATATTTTTTATTGTTTTGGTTTATAATTTTTCATAATGCTCTCTAGTTTATTAAACCTATCATCCCACATTTTACGGAATGGTTCAATAAAATCACCTATTTCTTTCATTTTTTGAGGGTTTAAATGATAGTATATCTCCCTCCCATTTTGTTCCTGCTCAAGTAATTCGCATTCAGTTAATATTTGTAAATGCTTAGAAACCGTTGGCCTCGCAGTTTCAAAATTTGAAGCTATAGCTCCTGCAGTCATAGGATGTGAAGCTACTAATAGTAGTATAGTCCTCCTTGTTGGATCTGCTATGGCCTGAAATACATCTCGTCTTAAATTCATGTGTAGTTATTTAACTACGAATTTAAGCGTAGTTATTTAACTACGCAAATTTTTTAGAGAAATTTTTACTAATTATGTAATACAAAAATATTTTTGATTATTTCTTAAAATAAAAAATCCCGGTGAATACCAGGATTTTGAAGTAATGTGGAGAAGATGGGAGTCGAACCCACGACCTCTTGCATGCCATGCAAGCGCTCTAGCCAGCTGAGCTACATCCCCATTAAGTTGGGCAAATATAGTATAATTAATTCCCATCTCACAAATTTCAAAATACAATCTTTCCAAAAAGTCTTCCTAATATTTAGTATTTACCTTAATTTTACTTCAAAATATATTAGCATGACAACTACTTCAAGACCTAACGGTTCTTTATATACAAAAATTGATAATAAAATTGCAATAGTCGAATTTGGCCACCCCGCAAGCAACTCTTTCCCTGGCGAGCTTTTACAACGTCTTACAGACGAACTGAATACATTAAGCCACAACCAGGATGTTAATCTGATTGTACTAAAAAGTGAAGGTGAAGGAGCGTTTTGTGCAGGAGCATCATTTGATGAACTGCTGGCAGTTTCCACTTTAGAACAAGGCGCGATATTCTTTTCAGGCTTTGCAAATGTCATCAATGCTATGCGAAACTGCTCTAAACTTATCATAGGGCGAATTCATGGAAAAGCTGTAGGCGGTGGTGTAGGCCTTGCGGCAGCTTGCGACTATGCCTTAGCTACAACAGAGAGTGCTGTAAAACTATCCGAATTCACTATCGGCATAGGTCCATTTGTTATTGCTCCTGCTGTAGAGCGTAAAATGGGATTAGCAGCATTATCTGAAATGACACTAGCTGCCCATGAATGGAAAAACGCCTATTGGGCTCAGGAAAAAGGGCTATATGCAAAAGTTTTTGAAACCGTGGCAGATCTAGACAAAGAGCTAGATATCTTCACTCAAAAACTGGCAGGCTACAATCCGGAAGCATTGAGTGACATGAAAAAAGTATTGTGGGAAGGCACAGAAAATTGGAATTCTTTATTAACAGAAAGAGCAAAAATTTCAGGACGTTTAGTACTGTCTGACTTTACTAAAAATGCTTTAGAGAAATTAAAAAAATAATTTAATTCTACCCTCGTGTTTTAAGCCAGCCGGTAATGCTCATTCGCTCTTGTTTAACGGGCTTTACCTCGTGTTCCAGCACCTGGCTTTCAAACACCACCATTCTGCCCTGTACAGGATAAATATTTATTGCCTTTTCATTACCATTTTCATTAAGGTAAATAGCCAATTCTCCACCATATTCCGGTTTCCAGTCTTCGTCATTAAGATAGCAAACCATAGATAATTTTCTTCGGCTATCGTTCTGAAAAGTATCTAGATGTCGTTTGTAAAAAGTACCTATAGGATAAACAGCATAATGAAATTCGTTTTCATTAATCCCCATAAAGCAAGTTCTATTCAGGTAATCCTTAAAGTCATTAAGTTTCTGGAAAAATACAGATTCGGCATTAGTAGCATTGCTCTCATCCAGCCAAAGAATAAAATCACCCCTTATGGCATCGATAATTTTTTCGTTGGACAGATTGCCAATTGCCGATTTTTTAAATTGATCTTCTTGATATTTTTCTATAAGGCATTCTCGCAAAGACAACACTTCTTCCTTCGAAAAAAAGTCATCTATAATACTGTACTTTTGCACCATAAGGTCATCAATAACCTTCTCATACAGCGGGTTTAATGCAGCGTCTAGCATAAATATATCAATATAAAAAGCGATCAAAGATACACGGAAATCCAATACGTTTACAATAAATTACAATCAAGCATATTATTTAGTAAATTTGCGGTCTTAATACAATAACAATGAGTAAAATCAGAATTACCAAACAATTTAGTTTCGAAACAGGCCACGCCTTATATGGTTATGACGGAAAATGCAAAAATGTGCATGGTCATAGTTATAAGCTTTCGGTAACAGTTATAGGTTCGCCTATAACCGATACCCACAATGTGAAATACGGAATGGTAATTGATTTTGGTGATCTTAAAAAAATTGTGAAAGAAGAAATTGTAGATGTTTTTGACCACGCAACGGTTTTTAATAAAAACACACCACATATTCAATTGGCTAACGAGCTTATGCAACGTGACCATCATGTAATATTAGTAGAATATCAACCCACCAGCGAAAATATGGTAATAGATTTTGCTGATAAGATCAAAAAAAGACTGCCCGATAACATTGGCCTTTTCTCATTAAAACTTCAGGAAACAGACACTTCATTTGCCGAATGGTATCAAAGTGACAATCAATAAAAGTAAACGTCCCGCTAGTGCGGGACGTTTTTATTTTAAGCAGTAAGCTTCCGGATTCTCTGCCGTCATTTGGTCCTGCTAAGGCATAGTGTGTTTTAAAAGCAACATATCCCCTTACAGGACTAATTCTACAAAACATTTAATAGTTTGTAGTAAGCAATAAAAAATGCTCTAAACGAAAGAATCCCGCCAATGGCGGGATTCTTATATGAATTTGGTTTGTTCCGAAAATTATTTCTTTACAATAAGGAATTCACTTCTTCTGTTTTGTGCGTTCTGCTCATCTGTACAGTTATCCCCACACTTAACTTTAGGTTCGCTTTCGCCATAACCCTGACCTGATATTCTCTCTTTAGCTATGCCTTTAGAGATGATATACTGTACAGTAGATTTAGCTCTACGATTAGAAAGACTCATGTTGTATTGATCTGAACCTTTGCTATCAGTATGTGCTTTAACCATTACTTCCATAGTAGGGTTAGCTTTCATAGCTTCAACAGCTTTATCTAATTCAAATGCAGCTTCTCTTGTGATGTTACTCTTATCGAATTCAAAGTAAATCTCATTAAGTACGATAACAGGAGTAACAACAGGAACTTCGATAGGAACAAGATCTGCAGCTACGTTAACAATACCACCGTTAGTTTTAGCAACTGGGAAGCTATTGTTTTCATAACCTTGCATTGAGGCCTGAATAGTGTAAGCTCTGTTACAATCTACATTGTAAGCTACTTTACCATCAGCAGATGTTGTACGTGTTTCGATTACGTTGTTTTTCTCATCAAGAATTGCAACTTTAGCATTAGAAAGGATTTTGCCTGTTTTCTTGTCTTTAACAATTACAATAGCTTCTACACCACATACCGGAGTAGCCAAATATAATTTATCAACACCTGTACGGTTACTTGAAAAGAAACCAGCATTTTTTGTAGTGTTAAACGAAAATGCGAAATCATCTTTTTGCGTATTTACCGGTGCTCCAACATTTTTAATGTCTCCACCTTTTGCAATATCAACTACAAATACGTCCAATCCTCCAAATCCGTTTGGTCTGTCAGATGAGAAATATAGTTTGTTATCATCTGTAATGAAAGGATAGCTTTCTTTCCCTTCAGTATTGATTTTAGAACCAAGATTTACAGGTTCGCCATAGCTGTTGTTTCCTTTTACTTCTACTTTCCAGATATCCTGATCTCCAAGAGTACCTTCTCTGTTAGATGAGAAATAAAGTGTTTTACCATCTTTACTTAATGATGGGTTCATAGTAGACCAACGCTTGTCGTTAAATGGAAGCAATTGTGTATTACCCCATTTACCACCTTCTTTTGTTGCTTTGTAAAGATAGATCTGACCAACTTTAAGGTTGTTCTCTTTATCTTTTTCAAACTGTTTACTTTCGTTAAAACTTTCGCTGTTAAAGTACATTGTGTTACCGTCTGCGCTTATTGCAACAGGTCCATCATGCCATTTTGTATTAAGGTCTGATAGTGGTGTTGGAGCACTAAATGTACCGTTAGCATTGTAAGTAGCAGTATAAATATCTAAATAAGGCTGCTCATCTGTAGCTGCTGTTTTTCTACCAGTATTTCTTGAACTTGCAAAGTAAAACGTATTATCATCGGCTAATACACCTCCGAAAGATCCGTATTTATCTTCGTTGATATCAAGTACTTTATCATCAAACATTTTTGCCTGGCTTCTTAGCTTTGGTAAATAGTTTGGATCCTGGTTAAACAAAACCGCTCTTTGGTCACTTGGAGCCATCGATGCAAATTTTTGCATTTGCTTGTTAGCATCTTCATATCTGCCTTCTGCTTTTAGCATTTGAGCATAACGGTAGTAGGTTTCTGCATCCTGAGTAGTTTCAGTAGCTTTCGCATACCATGCAACTGCCTCTTTGGAATTGAAAATATTGTAATAGCTATCGGCTATTTGTTTGTTAACATAAGGACTTGGCGTTAACTTTTGGTATGCTTTTGCTGCATCAATATAATCCAGTTTTGCATATAATTTATCCGCTGCTTCGGTTTCCTTTGTCTGCCCAGTCATTGCCATAGTGGCGAGCATAAAACTAAGGGTGATGTATAGATTCTTCATTTTTTAAGTCGCTTTTAGATTAGAAATAACGTGGTGAACGAGATACTTTTTTCGGGAAGTTCAGATCGAATAATAACATGATCTCATGCGATGCAG
>RCUH01002589.1_pt1 | contig 10224 bp, 8 predicted proteins | sample 2166191 | NCBI WGS metagenome assembly RCUH01 (sample SAMN09932848, study PRJNA488358) | compost metagenome | feature: garden; material: soil; isolation source: compost soil in an enriched community after 214 h of incubation | place: Germany: Experimental Botanical Garden Goettingen | collected...
GGCCGTACTTCTCGTAGATGTACTGGATGACTTCTTCGCGCCGCTGGTGCTCGAAGTCGACGTCGATGTCGGGCGGTTCCTTGCGATGGCGGCTCAGGAAGCGCTCGAACAGCAGGTGGCCTTTTTCGGGGTCGATGGCGGTGATTTCGAGGCAATAGCAGACAACGGAATTGGCCGATGACCCACGCCCCTGGCAAAGAATTTTCTGTGAGCGCGCAAAGCGGACGATGTTCTCTACGGTGAGGAAGAACATCTCGTATTCAAGCTCCCTGATCAGGTCCAGCTCTTTCTGCACCTGGGCTCGCACGCCATCAGGAATCCCGTTCGGGTAGCGCCTTTGCGCCCCTTCCCACGTCTTGCGCGCCAGCGTCTGCGTCGCCGTCTCGTTGCTGCCCAGAGTTTCCAGCGGGTACTTGTAGGTCTCGCGGATCACCTCGGGATCGAAGCGGCACCGCTGCGCCACCTCCAGCGTGTTCGCCAGCATCGCGGGCAGGTACAGCTCGGCCAGCCGCACCCGCTGACGCAGGTGCCGCTCGGCGTTCGACCGCAGTGCAAAGCCGCACTCGGCCACCGTGCGGCCTTCGCGCACGGCCGTGAGCACGTCGTGCAGCGGCTTGCGCCCGCGCGCATGCATGTGCACGTCGCCGGCCGCGACCAGCGGCACGCCGGCCTGCTCGCCCGCCTGCATCAGCGTGACGAGCCAGAGGTCGTCGTCGAGTTCGTTGAACAGCGCCACGGCCAGCCAGAGGTTGTCGCCGTACAGCGCCTTGGCCGCAGCCAGGTCCTCCTGCACGGTGGCTGCATCCGGCATGTCACCCGGCGGACGGTGCGGCACGAAGAGGATCTGGCAGCGCTGCAGCGAGGCGACGTCGCTCGTGTCCCAGTCGACGCGGTACTCGCCCTTGGGCAGTTCGGTGTTGCGCGCGGCGGTGATGAACTCGCAGAGGTTGCCCCAGCCCTCGGTGTCGTTCGCGATCACCACGAGCTTGAAGCGCTCGAAGCGGAACTCGCTGCCGAACAGCAGGCGGAATTCGGGGTGGCGCGGGATCGGCGGTTCGTCCGGGTGCTCGCGCTCGTAGGTGTCCAGCTTGGCGGGCAGGTCGCGCAACGCGACATGCGCGCGCACGATGCCGGCCACCGAGCATTCGTCGGTGATGGCCAGCGCCGCATAGCCGAGGTGGTAGGCGCGCTCGACCACCTCTTCGGGCGTCGACGCGCCGCGCTGGAAGCTGAAGTTCGTGAGGCAGTGCAGCTCGGCATAGCCGGGCAGGCCCGGCGCCGGGCGCAGCCGCTGCGGCAGCACATGCACCTTGGCGGGCTGGCGCTTGCGCTCTTCCTTGCCGCTCAGGTCAGGCATAGAAGCCTTGCAGGTACCAGCGCACCTCGCCCGACGAAAAGCGCGTGGCGGGCCGCTCGCGAAAGATCCACACCAGGCCGGCCTCGGGGCTTTCGGCCACGTAGTAGTCGCGCATCGCGGGCTGGCCGCCGTCTTCTTCTCCGCCCCACCAGCCGGCCTCGACGCGCTGCGGCCCGACCAGCTTGCGCAGCGGCCCGCAGTAGCACGGGCGCTCGCCGTCCATCTCGAGCCGCAAGGGCTCGGGCAGCAGCCAGGGCGGGTAGATCGCATCGGGCTGCGAGGCGGCGTCCTTGCGGGCCTTGTCGGGTGCAGGCGTTTTCTCTTTCTGCAGCGCGGGCCGCCACCGCTGCTGGCGCTCGGGCCGGTGGTCGGCCTGCGCGAGCGGCACCACCACCTGGTCGGCGCCGAGCCGCACGCTGAGCCGTTCGACCATCTCGTGCAGCTTGTCGCCCTTGCGGTTGTCTTCCGGCAGGAAGCTGGTGCTGGCGCCGGCCAGCGGATCGGTTTCGAGCGTGCGCAGCTTCAGCCAGCTCGCAGGCGCGGCCAGCGTGGTGAGCGCGAGTTTTTCGGACAGCAGGCGGCGCAGGTGCGCCATGTCCTGCGTGGGCTCGGCCGTGCGCACGGTGAGCTGCTGGTGCGGCGGCAGGGTCACGCCGTTGAGGCGCCGCAGGTCGAGCGTCCACTGCAGCTCGAGCGCACGCGCGCCGCGCTGGCGGGCGCGCAGCCAGATCTGCAGCGCCGAGAGCAGGCGGTTGGCCGACCACATGAGTTCGGGCCCGGTCTCGGCCAGCGCGGGCAGTTCGAGCTTCTGCTCGAACACGTCGGGCAGCGTGAGCCAGGCGTGGGTTTCGGGGCGCAGGCCCCAGGCGATGTCGAGCGCCTCGCGCAGCCCGGCACCGAAGCGCCGCGCCAGCCCGCCGCGCGGCAGCGCCGCCACCTCGCCCCAGGTGCGGCAGCCCAGGCGCGCGAGCAGGTCGAGGTGGCCCTGCGCGGCCGTCAGCGTGTCCAGCGGCAGGCCGGCCGGCACCTCGGCGGGCCGGTGCTCGTTGCGCGCGAACAGGCGCAGCCGCGCCAGCGCGATCAGGCTGGTGGCGCCCTGCGCGCCGCGCATGCGCGCGTCGGGCGCGGGGTTGAGGGCCAGCAGCTGGCGCATCAGCGGCGCGCGACCGCCCCACAGGCGTTCGCAGGCCGAGACCTCGAGCATCAGCGCCTCGTCCTGCCAGGCGACGTGCGGCGTGAACTGCAGCGCCCACCAGCCCAGGGCCTCGGGCGGGGGCATGTCGGGGGCGTCGGCTTCCTCGGTTTCAGACGACCACTGCAAGGCGATCCAGTGCATCCGGGCCTCCTTTCCATGCGTCGATGCGCACCACCGTGGCCGACGGCGCGGCGGCCGGCGCCACGGGCGGCTGCAGGCGCAGCTGGCGCCGCACGCGGGCGGCGGCCAGCAGCGCGCTCATGCGGGCATTGCGCGCCGGCACCCGCACCGGCGCGGCCAGCGGCGGCCCCCGGCGCTTGAGCAGGTGCAGCGCGATCTGCGCCGGATCGTCCGGGCAGCGCTCGGCGCGCAGGCGCAGGCGCGCGGGCGAGGCCGACAGCGCCACCGACTCGGGCCGGCACACGAACAGCAGCACCTCGTGCTGCGCGGCCGCCAGCTGCAGCCGCCGCAGCTCGCCCACGCGGGCCTGCGGCAGCCAGGCGACGACGGCGGCGATCTCGGCGCAGCGCAGCGCCTGCTCGCAGGCCCACAGCCGCGCGGCCGGGGCGTCGCTGCGCACGCACATCAGCGCCTCCACCGGCAGCCCCTGCGCCGCCAGCGCGGTGCCGCAAGGCTCGTAGGGCGCGCCGACCAGCACCACCGGCCCGCCGCGCGCTTCCACGGCCTGCGCCAGCGCGGGCAGCAGCAGGCGCCAGACATGGGCCTCGGGCGTGGCCTGCAGCAGCTCCGTCATCGCGCCCACGGGCCAGCCGCCGCCGGGCAGCTCGGCGTCGAGCGCGGCATGCCCGGTGGCCACGACCTGCGCGTCGGCCAGGCCGAGTTCGTCGGCGTGCCAGACGCCGCGGCCCGCGGCGGTGGAAAAGGAGTCGAGGAAAGGGAGGCCCATGATTGCAGTTGTTAACTGTATTTTTATACAGTATTTCCCAGGTCGCAACCAGCGATCGATTTACCTGCGAAGGCCCGCGCCTTAAGATCGGTTTATTAACAATTAGTGACCATGAGACACAAAATGATTCACCTGCGGTTTCTGGCCCTCGCCGCGCTCGTCTTCGCAGGGGCGCCCGCCTCGGCCCAGCCCGCCAAGCCGCTCCTGATCGGCCAGACCTACGTGCAGACCGGCCCGCTCGCGTCGCTGTCGACCGAGCCGCTGGTGGGCATCCGTGCCATGTTCACCGCGCTGAACGCGAGCGGCGGCGTCAACGGCCGGCCGGTCGAGCTGCGCCAGCTCGACGACGCCTACGACCCCGCCAAGGGCGCCGAGAACGTCAAGACCTTCGCGCGCGACGGCGCCGTGGGCGTGCTGATGCCCATCGGCACCTCGTCGGCGGTCGGCGCGCTGAAGGCGGCCAACGAGCTGAAGATTCCCGTCGTCGGCCCCTACACGGGCGCGGGCCCGGTGGTGAAGTTCAGCGAGTTCGGCTTTCCGGTGCGCATCAGCTTCGACGAGGAATACAGCCGCATCGTGAACCACCTGTTCACCATCGGCCTGTCGCGCATCGCCTTCGCGCACAACGACAACCCCGGCGCGCGCTCGGCGATGGAGAGCACGCAGAAGTTCATTGCCGAACGCGGCGACAAGATGGTCGGCAGCGTGGCCATCAAGAACGACGGCTCCGACGCGGCCGAACGCGCCGCCGAGCTGGCCAAGCTCAAGCCCAAGGCCGTGGTGCTGTCGGCCACCAACGACGTGGCGGCGAAGTTCATCGCGGCCTACCGCGCGACCGGCGGCGAGACGGCCTTCTATTCGTTCTCCTTCCTGAATGGGCAGAAGCTCTTCCAGGACATCAAGAAGGACGCGGCCGGCGTGGTCATCTCGCAGGTCGTGCCCTACCCGTGGAACAGCGCGATGCCGGTGATTGCCGAGTACCAGGCGGCGATGAAGAAGATCGGCATGACCGAGTTCAGCTACGCCAGCCTGGAGGGCTACGTCACGGCCAAGGTCATGGTCGAAGGCCTGAAGCGCGCGGGCGCCAACCCCACGCCCGAGTCGCTGCAGAAGGGCCTGGAGTCGTTCAAGACGCTGGACCTCGGCGGCATCGCCGTGTCGTACCGGCCCGGCGAGCACCGCGGGCTGACCTTCTCCGAGCTGTCGATGCTCAAGGCCGACGGGCGCTACCTGCGCTGAGCCCTTCCGCCCGCCGGCATGGCGGGCGCAGAATTTCGTTCGTGACGACGCCCCTCACGAACGCACACCCTTACGCCCTCACGCGCGCCCGGTTGCTCCGACTGGGCGCAGCCCTGTGCGCAGGTGCCGCGCTCCCCTCCTTCGCCCAGCAGCCACCCCGCAGGCCCGCGATGCAGATGACCACCCGCCCCATTCCCTCCACGAAGGAAGCCCTGCCGGTCGTCGGCTGCGGCACCTGGATCGGCTTCGACCAGCGTCCCGGCACCGACGAATACGGGCGCCTGCCCGGCGTGCTCGACGCGCTCTTCGCGGCCGGCGGCACGGTGATCGACAGCTCGCCGATGTACGGCCGCTCCGAGGAAACCACCGGCGAACTGCTGGCCGCCGCCAAGCCGGGCGCCAGGCCCTTCCTCGCGACCAAGGTCTGGACCTCGGGCCGCGAAGCCGGCATCGCGCAGATGGAACAGTCGTTCACTCGGCTTCGCACGCAGCAGATCGACCTGATGCAGGTGCACAACCTCGTCGACTGGCGCACCCACCTCGCCACGCTGCGCGGCTGGAAGGAGAAAGGCCGCGTGCGCTACATCGGCATCACCCACTACACCGCCTCGGCCTACGACGAGGTCGAAGCGGTACTGCGCGCCGAGACGCTCGACTTTGTGCAGATCAACTACTCGCTCGATGCGCGCGATGCCGAGCAGCGCCTGCTGCCGCTCGCGGCCGAGCGCGGCGTGGCGGTGATCGTCAACATGCCCTTCGGCGGCGGCGGCTTGCTGCGGCGCCTGCGCGACAAGCCGCTGCCCGCCTGGGCCGGCGAGATCGGCTGCGCGAGCTGGGCGCAGGTGCTGCTGAAGTTCGTGCTGAGCCATCCGGCCGTGACCTGCACGATCCCGGGCACGAGTCGCGCGGAGCACATGACGGACAACGCCGCGGCCGGCGCCGGCACCTTCCCCGATGCCGCCTTCTGGCGCCGCGAGGCCTCTTCTATTCGAACTTGACGTTGTGCTCCCGCACCGTCGCGCCGAAGGCGTCGTACTGCGTGCGGAAGAACTCGGCGAACTTCGCGGGGCTCATGCCGTAGCCCTCGAAGCCCTGCTGCACCAGTTGCGCATGCACGTCGGGCCGCTTGAGCGTGTTCTGCAGCTCCTGCGAGAGCCTGTCGGTGATCTCCTTCGGCAGCCCCGGCGGCCCGAAGAAGCCGGCCCACGGCGTGATGGTGAGCTTGCCCAGCCCCAGCTCGCCGCCCGTCGGCACATCGGGCAGCAGGCCACTGCGCTGCGGCAGCAGCGTGACCAGCGCGCGGATGCGTCCCTCCTTCACGAAGCCCGGCGCCAGCGTGCCGGTGGTGAACATCATCTGGATCTGCCCGCCCAGCAGATCGGTCATGGCCTGCATGTCGCCCTTGTAGCGCGCGTTGACCACCTTGCGCTCGCCCAGCAACTGCAGCATCGCGAGCTCCGAGGCGCTGTTGCTCGATGCCGAGTTGAGCGCGCCGGGCTTCGACGCCACGAGCGCCAGCAGTTCGTTCACGCTTTTCGCCGGCAGGCTGGCCGGCACCACGAGGAACATCGAGAACTGCCCCGCCGAGCTGATCGGCGTGAAGGCCTTGAACGGGTCGTAGGGCGAGGTCGGCCGCAGCGTGGGCGCGGCGACCATCGCGGTGTTGGTGCCCATCAGCAGCGTGTAGCCGTCGGGCCTGGCCGACGAGGTGGCCTGCGCCGCGAGCACGCCGTCGGCGCCGGGTCGGTTCTCCACGATCACCTGCTGGCCGAGCTGTCGCGACAGCCCTTCCGCAATGATCCGCGTGAGCGAATCGGCGCCGCCGCCGGGCGCGAAGCCGACGATCAGCCGCACGGGCTTGTTCGGATAGGCGTCGGCGCTCCAGGCCGCCGCGCCGGGCAGTGCCGTGGCGGCGAGGGCCGCGAGAGTCAAGGTTCTGCGTCGCATGAAAGCCTCCTTGTTCAGAAGAGGTGCCGCACACCGAACTCCCACCCCGACGAGCGCATCCCGCCCGCCGGTGCGCTGCCGCCGCTCACCACGTAGCGCGCCTGCCCGCTGTTCATCAGCCGCGCGTAGGTGCCGTACAGCGCGGTGCGCCGGGAGAGGTTGTGCACGTAGCCGATGCCGAACTGGCGCGCGTCGTCGCGGTTGCGCGGCATGCCGTTGGCGTTGCGCAGGCTCTCGTCGCTGCGGTCGTCCAGGTAGGCGTAGCTCACGCGGATGCGCCCGACCTCGAAGGCCGGGATGTGCGCGCCGATTTCGACGGTGTTCTTGCGCACCGTGCCGGCCGCGAGCTTCACCGTCACCTTGTTGTAGAGCGCGAAGAACTTCGCGAAGCCCGCGTCCCACGAGCCGCCGATGTTGGCGTGCGTGTAGTTGCCGATGGTGGAGGTGGCGTTGAAGTGCGAGCGCGTCACCGCCGCCGCGATGTCGAAGGCGCCCGAGGCGAAGCCGAAGCGCGCGCCGCCGAAGTTGCCGTCGTCGCGGTTCGGCGCGGTGGAGTTGTTCTCGCCGGTGCCGATCATCGCCATGCCGTAGAAGCCGCCCAGCTTGGCCGGCAGCCAGTAGCTCACCGTGTTGCTGCCGGTGATGGCCGTGGGCAGCGGCCCGGTGCCCGCGCCCGCGAAGGTGAGGTTGCCCGCGCGCGCCACGCCGTTGGCGTTGAAGGGGTCGAAGTAGATGCTGTTGTAGTGCGTGGGAATGAAGTCGTGGCCCAGCCGCACTTCGCCCAGCGAATCGTGCGACAGGCTCACGAAGGACATGCGGTCGAAGGTGATCGGCCCCGCCGGGCCCGCCCCGCTCGTCTGGTTGTTGGTGTTGCTCGGCCGGCCGGTGCCCAGGTCGGGGTTCAGGCTGCCTTCGAGCCAGAAGCCTGCGCGCAGGCCCCCGCCCAGGTCTTCGGTGCCGCGAAAGCCGATCCGGCTGGTCGAGAGACCGCCGTTCGACAGCGCCTTGATCGAGCCGCCGCCCTCGCCCTTCGTGTACTGGACGCCGAGGTCCATCACGCCGAACACGGTGACGCTGGATTGCGCGTGCGCCGCGCCGCTGCTGGCCAGGCCAATGGCCGACCACATCAAAAGTCTCTTCATGGTTTCTTGTCTCCTGCTCTTTTTTGGGTTGAAAACTTGGATCGCGCGCAGGGCTGCGCCACCGGGTGCGCACGGGGGTGCGCACCGGTTGGCGAAGGCCGGGGTGAAAAAGGTCTAGCTGGCGGGCTGCGGCCGCTCGGTGCGCACGAGCACGGCCCCCTTGGACAGCGGACTCACGTTGCGCCGGTACTGCTGCAGCCAGCCGGTGTCGAAGGCCGGCGGCGGCGCCTGCCAGTCGGCGCGGCGCGCGGCGAGTTCGGCGTCGGTCAATGCGATGTCGAGGCGGCGCGCGTCCAGGTCGATGGTGATCACGTCGCCGTCGCGCACCAGCCCGAGCGGGCCGCCCAGTGCCGCTTCGGGCGACACCTCGGCCACCACGAGCCCCTTGCAGACGAGGCCCGAGAGATGCCCGTCGGTCAGCAGCGCGACTTGGTCGCCCAGCCCCGCGCCATCGACCGCGAAGACCACGCGCGATGCGCCGCCGCCCATGGCCGGTCCGCCGCACGCGCCGGCGCCGCGCATCACGACCACCTGGCCGGGAACGATCTCGTGGTTCTTGATCGCGGCGATGGCGGCATCCGAGGTCCAGAAGCACACGGCCGGCCCGGTGAAGCGCCGCACCTTGCGCTCGGCGATGCCGGTCTTGATGAGGCCCGACTCGGGCGCGAGGTTGCCGCGCAAGAGCACGATGGCCGGCAGCGGCGCGACCGGGCGGTCGATGGGGCGGATCACCTCGGCGTCCCTCACTTCGGCGCGGCGCAGGTTGTCGGCGACCGTGCCGCCGGTCACCGTGAGCGCGCCCGTGTCGAGCAAGGGCGCGAGCTGCTTCATCAGCGCACGGCAGCCGCCCGCCGCCTCGAAGGCCTCGATCGAATGCGTGCCGATGGGCCGCACGCCGGCCAGCACCGGCGTCGTCGGGCCGAGGCTTTCGAAGAGGCCGTACACGTCGACGCCGCACTCGCCTTCGGTCGATATCGCCTGCAGGTGCTTGGCCGTGTTGAGCGAGCCGCCGACGGAGAGCACTGCACGCACCGCGTTGGCGAAGGCGCTGGCCGAGAGGATGTCGCGCGGCTTCAGGTCGTCCAGCACCATCTGCACGATGCGCGTGCCGGCCGCGCGCACGTCGTCCATCATCTTCGGGCTCAGCGCGGCAACCGGCGCGCTGCCGGGCAAGGCCATGCCGAGCGCCTCGCACACGATGTGCATCGAGTTCGCCGTGCCCAAGCCCGAGCACACGCCCGGCCCGCGGATCGCCTCGCGGCTCATGCCCACGAGTTCTTCCACGGGCAGGTGGCCGGTGACCGCGTGCATCGCGCCGATGAACACCTCCTCGATGTCCATGTGCTTGCCGCGGTACTCGCCGCTCGGCTGGTAGCCGCAGGGCACGAGCAATGTCGGGATGTTGAGCCGCGCGGCCGCCATGAGCTGCCCCGGCACCGTCTTGTCGCACGAGGTGAGGCAGACCATGCCGTCGAGCTGCGCGCCTTCGACCGCGACTTCGATGTCGTTGGTCACGAGGTCGCGCGCGCCGAGCATGTAGGCGCCGCGTGCGCCCGCGCCGGTGATGAAGTCGCTGGGCGCGGCCGTGCGGATTTCGAACGGCACGCCGCCCGCCGCGCGGATCGCCGCCTTGATCTCCGCCGCCACCTTGTCGAGGTGGCTGAAGCAGGCGGCCAGCTCCGAGGAGCTGTTGACGATGGCGATCTTGGGCTTCTCGCAATCCTCTTCGGGGATGCCGAGTGCGCGCCAGTGCGCGTTGCGCACCGACCAGAGATAGGAGCCACGCGGGAAGTTGCTGCGCAGGGGGCGGGTCATGAACGGTCTCCGGTCTTGTCGTTGTTCTTCCTGGTGATCTCGATCACGCCGCGGTCGGCGTCCACGCGCACCCAGTCGCCGGTCTCGATGCATGCGAGCGGGTCGCGCTCGAAGTCGGTCATCGAGGGCGAGTGCGTCACCACGGCGCCGAGCGCCATCTTGGTCGTCATCTCGTTGAAAAGGAACGCCGCGGGCGCGGAGTTCATGAGCCGCGTCATGTGGAACATCGCGGACCAGCCCGACGAGCCCTTGGCGCCCGGGAACACCAGCACCTTGCCCGCGAAGCTCTGGCCGCGCAGTTCGTGCCGCGTCTCGATGACGGTGCCGGTGCGCGGGTCGATGCCGCCCCAGCCCGAGATGCGGTCGCGCGTGACCAGCGCCTCGCCTTCCGCAACGCCGCCGACCACCTTGCGGCCGCGGATCGCGATGGTCTTCTTTTCGGTCATGACGGCGGCGTTCATGCGTAGCCCCCGTTCCAGCGGCCGGTGCAGGCCGCATCGACGCATTCGGCCGTGCTGCCGAACCACGCCTGCACGCCGAGGATGGCGGGCAGGTAGTGCGCCTGCTTGGCGGAATCGAGCGCCACGGTCTTCGTGCCCTTGGGCACGGCGCGGCTCATGGC
>RCUH01002593.1_pt1 | contig 10202 bp, 12 predicted proteins | sample 2166191 | NCBI WGS metagenome assembly RCUH01 (sample SAMN09932848, study PRJNA488358) | compost metagenome | feature: garden; material: soil; isolation source: compost soil in an enriched community after 214 h of incubation | place: Germany: Experimental Botanical Garden Goettingen | collected...
GGACTCAAAAATTTTTAAAATCTTAAAATTTATGTAATTTTTGATAAAAAATTTTGGCTTTTCCTGACGTACACACGGTATAAAAATGTCTCTGAAAAAGCGTTCGTAGCCTACTACCTACAACTTAGAAGGTAAGTTTTTGATGAAAGTTTATTTATGTATTTTAGTTTCATTAAACTTTTTAAGTTTAATGAAAGTTCTATTTTTATCTTCGTAGGTAGTAGCCTTACACTGCTTTTTCATCAAGATTTTTATACTGTGTATCCCTAGGAATTTTTGAAAATTTTTATCAAAAATTACATAAATTTTAACTTTTCTAAAAATTTTGAATCCCCGTAAATTCAATTAAAATATCAAAATAATGATGTCAGTGTAGATGACATCAATGATTATTAGTTTCTTAGAAACTAATAACCTGCATTGAATATAATTCATATAATAAAATAAAGAAGCAAGCTTCTAGTGAGTATCAAATGAATAGGGAAGATCAAATAATCTCTCAAAGAGAGATGAGACCCGATAAATTTTACTCATTAATCAATAGTTTATGGAAATATGATCCATACAGATGCTTAGATTTAGGAGAGAAACATATGCTTGTTGAATTCTTTCAAATAGGTATCTTATCTTACGATGTAATGATTTTATATGCAATCAAGAAGAATCATAGATTCTTATTATTATGGATAGTTCAATATAATAATTATTTAAAATTTAATCAAGGATGTTCATTATTATTGAAGCATATCCCGAGAGATATGCTTATCAAAGAATATATTCCATATGATCCTGATCTTCTAGATGAATTCTTATATCATCTTGATAGAAAGGATTTTATTACTATAATCAATAGTAAACATGTTAAAACTAATCCATATAAATTCAATCATATTATTAAAGTTTGTGAAAAAGAAGAATTAAATATAGAATTTTTGATGAAAGATTGTATCAAAGAACGAAGGAGAAGAAGTTTATTGAATTTATTTAAACTTTAATGTATGGATATCAATGTATATTACATTGATATTTGATGTAATAATTACATTGATATTTGATGTAATAATTACATTGATATTTGATGTAGATGTTTCATTCAAATGAAACATCTACAACTACATGGATATCTATATATCCATGTAATTAATCATTAAAACTAATCGATTCTATAGAACTTTCTAATAAATGCAAGTTCAAGTTGTGAAATTCGATCCAGAGATGTTTGTTTCTTCTGGAGTTGCAATCGAAAACGTATATGCAACTATTGGGAATCTTCGTGATCAAGAGCAAATCCTGAGATATCTCCATGACATTGTTATGTTCGAACGTGAAACAGTTGCTTCTATTATCAGTATTAGGGATATAATCCCACCGCGTACGAATTTTAAAACAAACTTTATCTTGAATGATTTTATCTCTTATTTTGATCCAAATGGGAAAAATGATCCACTTAATGTTCTCAAAACGGAGATTTCGAAGGGTACCATGAGAAACGTTCGAGCATTAAAGCAAACAGTGTTGAGTTTAGATGGTAGATATGCAGAACCAGGCTATGAAGATCCTAAAGCACACATTCTAACTTTAGATGGACGATATCTTGGACATGTTTATTCATGGACTAACAGTCCGAGAATAGACGTACAAGGAATACGTACATCTGTTTGGAATATATTAGAGCAAGTCAAAGGTTTTGGTTACAAAGGAATCGCTCCTATCTTGATAGATTCTGCAGTTCAACTTGCTAGAGTCTCAGATTGTCCCAGAACGGCTGTGGTCGAACCATATCCTGTAATGATTACTATACTTGAACGATATGGATTCAAACCTGATTACTTTCGTAGATCTTGGATGTTTAATGTTGTTAATCAACCAAATATACCCATTACTGCATACGAATTGGTAGTTCTTCCATAATTAGTTATTAGATTTATATTCATAAGAATATAGCTTGTCTTGTCATTTCATGTGTTTAATACAATAATTAACTTTATATATTCAAACGTTGATCTCCTGATTCGCAAAATTAATGTTGTAAGTAATGTACGGTGCTCTTCAAAAGGATTTTATCATAAATCCCAATTATTAACGTTAATATCATAGAGATTGTAAAGTTTATAACTTATACTTCAAATAATTCATTTTAAATCCAGTATAAAATGCACAAAGAATGTATAGGAGAAGTAGATCCAGTTTCTTATGATGATATAGATGAAGTGAATGTTTATTCATTTGAACAAGATGGAAGAATTTGGTGTTTCACTAAGGAAACAATGTTGAACTTATTTAATCAACAAAGTTTATATAATCCAATGACTAGACGACCTTTACCTGAAAATGTTATTGAAGATATCAAATGGCTAGCTCATGGGATAAGGATACCCTTGAATTTTCTTGTAGATGATGGAGTAATGAAGTTTTCATATTTACCAAATACTCGAATTGGAGATGTAATCATAGACTTTCATAAAGTGACTGGAAGTTTAGATTCGCTAGGAAAACTTCAAATGGATTTATATAATTATAATTTAACTGATAAATTAGGTGACATATTCCCAAATGTCACCTCAATTCGCATAGATGAGAATGGAGAGGAAGAAATATTAAATCCAGTTGAGGTACGAAATGCAGATATAGTCCAAACTGGAAATAATAAACATTCTATTGCAGTATATGCCTATAATAATAATATTCCTTTCGTTTTCAATTTTATCGATGAAAAGTATTTGAATAATCCCTTAGATTATAAAATTCCAAATAAACCATATCTCAAAGTGATTAGAGATATAGCATTACAAATTCAAGATAAATCTGATTTGTATATTACACTTGTTATTGTTCCAGCTGTAAATCAAATTATCATTGACGCTAAATTTGCTGAAGAGCTTGTCGATATCCTTAGAAATGTCGAAGATGTTGATCTAGATAGTCTTATAAGTATCTTAAATTTGAGAGTGACTGATCCTTGGAATTATACATCACCTGACTTTGAACAGTATAAACAAGATAGATGGAATGTTAGATTTCCTGTTATTCCTACAAATAGAGTTCTAAATTTTGATTAAATGTATAAGAAAATTGAAATTACATAGTAATTTCAATTTGAGAATGTATTATATACCAATGTATATACCAATGTATATTTGTTACATAATGTATATACCAATGTATATTTGTTACATAATGTATGTATAATATATAACAAATAAAATATCTTTGCAAATAATAAATGACGAGCATTTATTCATTAAGTGATGTTCTTAAAACTCCATTATTGGCTCTTGGAATAAATGAACCAAAATTAAATAGTATTGCAGTATTAGATGCTGCTATTGCAACTGGAAGAACAAATGGAATCAGTAAAACGTTTTTAACAGCATATAGAGATGACACTGTTTCATATCTGAATACTTTAAGTCAAATGTTATTGACTAAGAATGGATTTAATGGAACAGCAGCTTCATTAAATGCTGTTGTTAATTCATTGACTGAATTATTACCAACACCCACAGAGTTTTATATGACATATGAAGGTTTTCTGAATAATGTTAGATTAGATCCAAACAACTTGAACGTTAATGCAAATTATAAACAACGTCTAGATTCATTCAATGAGATGCTGCCTGGTCTTTATTATTTGAGTTTGTATCTCCAAGGTGTATATGGACCTAAACTACTTCCATACATCAATACTGACCCAGTTGCTCGTAGTGCATATACTACAATTGAACAACTAGTTGATAATATCCCAGACATTGCTGATGCTAGCATGAATTACGAGAACTTAACTGGAGCAGAAGTTCTCGTATCACCTGCTTCTATTGATCCTGATAGACCTTTTAATATTTTAGTTGAACCTGTTAGACAAATTCGTCCTCCTCAGGCTACAAGGCAGGTAGTTTACGAAAAGCCTATTCAGAATGAATTAACTCGTTCAGTGAGACAAACTGATGTTATGGCACAAAGGCAACAAGCGATCCAGAGACAATCTCCTGAAATCGTTACAGTTACTAAAAGAGTGTCTAGCAACGGAACTGAAGTAGATACTATAACAACCAGACCAGTTGGGAGACAAATAGTTATTCCAAAACAGAATCCCGTAGTACAACAAATTGCAGCTAAACCTCAAGTTGCTGTTGTTCCATTAAGATCTGTTGAAGTATCTAGACCGACAACTCCTCCTAGAACAATATATTCATCTAGAAGTAATCCTCAAATTAATTTAGTGACTACTCCTACTAGATCAGGAACATTGACAAAAACAACTGAACCAGTAAATATTACAGCTAAATTTAGTAAGCCTATTGATGGTTTGATAACTAATGTTCCAATGCCAATGGAAATAGATTTTAATAAACCTGTAACCGAAGTTGATTTTACAAACGTTCAATATAATCCACTTGATATGTTATAATTGATGAATGACGCTTTGCGTCATTCATGTAAATACAAATAATGAATGACGCTTTGCGTCATTCATGTAAATACAAATAATGAATGACGCTTTGAGTCATTCATGTAAATACAAATAATGAATGACGCTTTGCGTCATTCATGTAAATACAAATAATGAATGACGCTTTGAGTCATTCATGTAAATACAAATAATGAATGACGCTTTGCGTCATTCATGTAAATACAAATTATATACATAAATAATAAATGAACGTAAATCCATTTAATGAGACTGTGAAAGTATATGATTTCTTTAGAGATGTCGTAATTTCTAATCAATTATCAAGTACATTATTAGATGCTGATTATTATCATGATCTTCATAATGCTTTGGTAAACATTAAAGATCCATTTTCACTTTTGGAATGGTACGCAAGACATTTAGATCCAAGCGGTCAAACTGAAATTAGCATCTTTTTCCGAGATAATGCTGATATCTTAAATTCAACTGTTTTAAATTATCTCGTTAGTTTAGGATATAATGGAACAAGCCCAAGTGTAACTTCTACGGCTTTAGCGTTGAGATATTATGCTTTAGGAAATATTCCAAGTAGTTTAGGAAGTATGCAAAAAGGACAAATGTTTAAATATATTCCAGCTCCAATGTCTGCTCTTGAAGGATATATTGCAGATGTATCCCGTAATTTAGATTTGTATTTGTATCTTACTTTAATTTTACTTAATGAGGATCCAACTAATGAAGAAGCAATCTTATTATATGAAGATTTGAATAATTTGAATACACTTATTCAAACATTCTATTTGGAAGAGAATGTTTCAGAGTTCCCAATGCCTAAGATAAATCCTATATCTACTGGATATACTAACTATTCTGTTAGACGAACAACTGGAGGTGTTCCTATTCTTCAATCTAGTTTTGCTCCATCAGTGACAAATCAACAAGCAGGATCTATTGCCCCCGAAATTAATAAACGAGTTAGAGATGAGATCGAAGATTTATATGATTCTGAAGATAGTTTAACAAGTCAATTCAAAAGATTTAGAGTTTAAATAACATGAATGATGCTTTGCATCATTCATGATCTATGCAAGTTAATCTAAAATTATATACGATATATCAATTATACATATGATGATGTATTGAAAATAATATTATAATATATAAAATATGGAAGAGAGTATCATAACCAAAATGCAATTATATCATAATTCTAGAATGAAAGTTTTAGATAACTTCAATAATCTAGGACAAATAGATAGAATGAAACAATATTCAAAAGAGCTTTTAGAAGTTCTAGGTAATAACCCTGAACAAATAGTTCATAATATGAAAATAACATTACATTTGATACCTTTAACTAATGAAATAGATTCGTTAAACAGACTTGATTCAATTTTAAGTTTATATGAAGAATACTTAGATTCTTTGATTATCAAATATCCTCATTATTCCAATTTACTGAAAGAAACAAAAGATATATTATATTCTGAACACATGCTTGTATATGATAAACTATTAAACTTAAATGATATTGATGATACTTTCATAGAATCATTTCAACAAGGTACAGCGAAGAAAGGTACAGAACCTTACATACAAGTATTGGGAACAAATGTTAGAATGGATTATCCAAACACAAAATATGATATTCCTACATGGACTACAAAGACTTCAATTATAGATTATTCTAAGCCTATTGCTCCTATTCCATATAATAGTAATGGAGCTCTTGCAGAGTATGCTCGAGACGGAACCTATAAACGTAATGTTGGGGAAAATTACGTTTATCAAGGTAATGATTGGTATAATACCATCTATGATACTAATCGATAAAATATTATACAGCCCTAGGGCTGTATATAGTACATATATGTTTCATAGTACATATATGTTTCATAGTACATATATGTTTCATAGTACATATATGTTTCATGTTTATATTTTATACTATATATGTTTCATAGTACATAGTACATATAAAACTTTGGATATAAATCATTAAAATGTTATCACAACTCAAGAAATCATATCATACATTGGTAGATATAGTCATAACAAATAAATTGAAAGATTATATGGTAAATGAAGCAGAAGCTGATGTTGATATGGATAATGAACTATCTCATAAAATAATTTTTACATGTAATCCTTCTATACTCCTCGAGGAGTATAGTAAACTATTAACTTGGCAAGGTCAAATAGAATTGAATAATATGATATCTGATCTATTGCCAAAATTATCCAATGAAACTGATTTACTATTTAAATCATATGCTATTGATTTGCGTTTGGGATCTATACAATATCCAAGAGATATGAAAGACGAAGCAAAATTCTTTAATCTTTCAAATTTAATTGATGATATCAATAATGAACTTCCAAATCAAACTAGATTCTTTGATATGCTACGATATCAACGTAATACAGAAATTGTTGACTTATATGGTAATTTGGGATTTATTTCTTATCTTACAAACTTACTTAGAGAAGTATATTATAAAGATTTAGAATTTGCTTCAGGAGTTGATTTAAATTTTTACATTCTTTTCAATAAGTTATATCAACTTGAAGCCGATATAAGAAGTATCGAATTAAGTATAATTAAATATCATTCATATATCATCGGAAATTATGAAGGTAATATCAATATAATGGACTTAACATCTAATGATATAGATATGTCTTTATCATTTACTTTCTCTGAAGATATATCAGGATATAAAACTTCTAGATATGACATCATAATACCTATTATAGGCAATAATGCCTATACAAATAAATATAAACGTAGAGTTATACATCTTACATCTCATCCAAAGCGTTATAAATAAATATAAATGAGATGTAATCTCTCAAAACGTTATATTAAAATGTAATCTCTCTTAGAGAGATTACATACAAGATTATAAATTAAAATGTAATCTCTCTTAGAGAGATTACATACAAGATTATAAATTAAAATGTAATCTCTCTTAGAGAGATTACATACAAGATTATAAATTAAAATGTAATCTCTCTTAGAGAGATTACATACAAGATTATAAATTAAAATGTAATCTCTCTTAGAGAGATTACATACAAGATTATAAATTAAAATGTAATCTCTCTTAGAGAGATTACATACAAGATTATAAATTAAAATGTAATCTCTCTTAGAGAGATTACATAAGACATTACATATATCTAGTTCTTTTACTAATATTACTTTCCAAATCATATCTTGTACGAGTTAAAGGATTTCTTGTTGTAGAGACATATGAGATTTGTTCTTGATAAGACACAATAAGTTCATATTCCGAAAAATGTCTATCAGGAATAGATAATTGTGCTCCAGATTGATATTGATTAAATCCAATTGTTGTTTCAAGAATAGATATCAAATCTAGTCTTAATTTTAAGACTTCTCGTGAAATAATAGGATTTAATGTTATATCAAATTGTCTCAATAATAAATTGATGCCTGGAAGAATTATATTTAGATATTCAATTTGTTTTCCATACACGGGATTGCCATCGGAAAGAAGATAATTACTCATTAAATTTAGATACTCATCCCTAGATGGTAATAACCTTCTTAAATAAGAGATAGCATCTGATATATCATTCTGATCTCTCAAAGTTTCAAAATTAGAAAGTAATTTAAGAATATTTTCGAAGATTGGCTTTCTCAATTCTTCAACTCGAGCGATATCATTTATGAGAGGAACTTCTGTATATTCAAGATAATCTCTAACTTTCGGAAATGATCTGTTACCTGTTTGTATCAATAGATCTATATAACTTTGTAATTGTTTTCCGATCTCCAATGCTATACTTTTTAAATCCATTTATACAAATCTGATATGATATTTTACTGATAATTCAAATAACATTGAATGTTATTTGATACACTTTACTGATAATTCAAATAACATTGAATGTTATTTGATACACTTTATTGATATATTGATATATTACTAATATACACTTTATTGATATATTACTAATATATAATAATTTTATATATCAATAAAAATGAGTACACTAAATTATTCTGATATCCTCAATAGTTTGAGTGTAAATCATGTTAATACAACATCCATTATGCCTAGTATCATAACTGCTATAACTGCAATTGTAGCAACATATCTTGTTGATACAAATACTGTATGGTATCAAACTCTTATAAAACCTAGTTTCAATCCTAGTCCAATAATATTTAGTATAGCATGGACTATAATCTATATCCTTATGGCTTTTGTGGGTTTCTTTGATTGGAATATACCGGGAATGAAGTTTATCTTCATTCTACAAGCTCTACTTAATGTAGCATGGGTTTATGTTTTCTTTCAAATGCAAAATCCAAAACTTGCTTTTGTGATAATTATTCTTCAAATAGTAATTGTTACTATTTGGATGACAAAGAGTACAAGAAAATGGTTATTAGTACCATATCTTGCTTGGTTACTTTTTGCAGCTTTCATTAATTATAAAATTATGGTTGATAATCCAGATCATGGTTCTCAGGCTGAGGTAACTGAAAGAAATTCTTTCATTCCAATTTAAAGATATGCGATGTATCTTTGATACATCGCATGAATATCACTCAAAATAAGCATACATTTCTCCAATACTAAATTCGTCAGATACAATATCCGCATTATCTTCATGTACTTTTATATCTAAATCTCCAACAAGATCATCAATTGTATCTTTATCTAAAAGATCCGTATACCATACAGTTTTAATCCAAACTTTATCTTTGTTGTATCTGCATATACATTTGAATGATCCATTATCTGTTTCTTTTACCTTAAATGTATAAGTGAAAATATAATCTCCTAAAACTTTTTCTTCATCTATCGTTATATGGCTGAATTTATATGTTAGTTTATATTGTTCATTTTTCGATAAAAATTCAATATTATAAGATTTCATTTTATATTATACATTACCATAACATTTATGTTATCATATCTTATTGATGTCAATATATTATACCATAATAGATATGTTATAATGCATGAATTTAAAAATTGTTTTACATATAATGTCCGTGTATACAGATTTCGGATATCTAAATTAAAAGTGTTATTGTTAGATATATCTAACAATAACATCTAAACTTTTTAACCATTGAAGTCAAATATTTGATAAAATATATCTTCAATTAATAGAGTATCTTTAAATTATAAAGAATTTTATACGTTATAATCTAAGAAATCGAATATTCATATCATCATAAGAACGAATGAGAAAATTGATGTTATCTACATTGACATCATAATTTCGTTATTTTTCTCGTGTATCCTAGGACTTATAATTTTTTAGAATCTTAAATTTTATGTAATTTTTGATAAAAAATTTTTCAAAATTCCCATGTATACAGGATATAAAAATCTCTCTGAAAAAGCGTTCGTAGGCTACTACCTACAACGTAAAAATTAACTTTTGTTTGAAACTTATTTTTATGTTATTTTAGTTTCATTAAACTTTTTAAGTTTAATGAAAATTGTATTTTTATCTTTGTAGGTAGTAGCCTACGAACGCTTTTTCATAGACATTTTTATATCTTATGTATGTAAGAAAAAGTGAAAATTTTTTATGAAAAATTACATAAATTTTAGAATTTTAAAAATTTTTAAGTCCTAGGATATACGGTTAAATTATTGAAATATTGATGTCGATGTAGATGATATTGATTTCAATATTATATTTAAGTATCTATTGTTCATACTTATCATACTTGAGTATCTATTACATTCATACTTATCATACTTGAGTATCTATTACATTCATACTTATCATACTT